>Ga0209952_1000358_pt1 | contig 89450 bp, 90 predicted proteins | sample ThiBiot_750_biof_2_FD_183951 | JGI IMG/M metagenome (GOLD analysis project Ga0209952, IMG submission 183951) | Wastewater bioreactor microbial communities from Cape Town, South Africa - Thiocy_cont_750_biof (SPAdes) | ecosystem: Engineered > Bioreactor > Thiocyanate-remediating >...
CATCGCTCACCAGCCCTTCGAGGCGGGCATAATGCTGGCCGGAGACGATGGAGGTGTAGTCCGGGTTGTCGGGCGCAGTGCCGTACATCCGCCGCATGTTCGCCGCAACTTTCCCGGCGAAATTTTCAGCGGTTTCTCGCGCCACCAGTGCGAAGTCCGGAGCGATGCAGGTCTGACCGGCATTGAGCAGCTTGCCGTAGGCAATTCGTTCCGCCGCCTGATCGAGATTAGCGGAACGGTCGATGATCGCCGGCGACTTGCCGCCAAGTTCGAGCGTGACCGGCGTGAGATTGCGCCCCGCCGCTTCCGCGACCAGGCGGCCAACGCGCGTCGAGCCGGTGAACATCAGGTGATCGAACGGCAGCGCGGCGAAGGCTTCGGCGATGTTGCCGTCGATATCGGTCACCGTCAGCTCCGATGAGTCGAATGCGTCGGCAACGGCCCGTTTTAACAGGGCCGCGAAGCGCGGCACCAGTTCGCTGGGTTTGATCATCACGCGGTTGCCGGCGGCGATCGCCGCGACTGCCGGCGCGAGTGTAAGCTGCAACGGATAATTCCACGGCGCGACGATGCCGACGACGCCGAGCGGCTGCGGCAGCAGGCGGTTCTTCGCCGGCCAGAACTGCGGCTGCGTCGCCACGCGCTGCGAAGCCATCCACGACCTGAGGTACTTGCGCGCGTGCCTGATCTCGCCCTGCACCAGCAGCGTTTCCGCCATCGTGGTTTCGATCGCGGCGCGATGGCCGAAATCCGCGGAGATCGCTTGCTGGAATGCCGTCTCATTCGCCGCCAACACAGCACTCAGCCTGTCGAGGCGTGCGAGCCGCTCCTCAAGCGTCGGCGGCCGTTGCTGGCGCGACAGCCCGACCATCCGTTGAAAATTAGCTTCGAGAGCGTTGCCGCTCGGCTGGATAACGGATGAGTCCATGGGGTCCTCGCGGCTGCCTGAAGGAACGCGATGCTGTGCCTTCGCGGCCCGTCGAGCAAGGCGTCCCAGGCTTTCCCGCGAAATATTCGAAGGATCGAGGCGCAATCTGTTGCGCGCAGGGCCGGATTTCTGCGGTTTCGCGCGCCCGATCCTCCGTCGCACCCATTTTGGTTCCGCTGTCATAAAATATTGAAAAGAACTGCCGGAGCCCCCTTCCCAAAGGGGGCGAGCATTGGTACATACGCCCCGCGCCGTCGGCTTTAGCTGCGGTTGCCTTCTCAGGAAGTCTTGAGCCGGGACCAATCGACGCCCTTGGGCGTTGAACTGGCCTTTTTTCCCCTGTTGAGGCGCGCATGGATTTATCGCGGGGTGGAGCAGCCCGGTAGCTCGTCAGGCTCATAACCTGAAGGTCATAGGTTCAAATCCTATCCCCGCAACCATCTTTACTTGCTCGGGCAGCAAGTGAAGATTAGATCCTGCCCCCGCAACCATCTTTACTTGCGACCCCGCAGCCTTACCCGCTGCGGGGTTTTGCGTTTGTGCGGCAATCGTAAGGATGCCAGCGAGATCGCCCTGAACGTCGATCTCGACCTTGCCTCCCACTGGTGTCAGCACGATCTTGTCCAACAGCGAGCGGAGGATATCCGCCGCCTCGATCCGCTTCTCTTCCTCTTCGTCCTGCAAGGCTTCATAGAGCTGCTGGACTCGCTTGCGGTATTGCAGCGCCATCGAGGGGTGTAGCAGGGGAGGTGGCTCCTCGGCTTCGCTCAGGAACGTGCGCAGTTCAGCCTTCCGTGCCTCCAGTCGCTTCATGTCTTCCACGATGGCTTCAATCGGCCCGCCGGATTTGATGGCAGTCAGGAGCTTGGCAAGCTCACGGTCGATCCTCGCCATCTCCGCCTCGGCTCCAGCGATGCCCGCGCGGCCTTCCATGCGTAGCCGATTCATCTCCTGCGTGAACACCTCGCAGAAGCGGGCGAACAGTTCGGGATCGACCAAGCGAGTCCGCAGCGCATTCAGCACGCGCGTCTCCAACTCGTCGCGACGGATATTGGTCCGATTATCGCAGGTGCCTTTGTTCCGTGCCGTCGAGCAGCCGATCAGGGTCGCCGAGATCGCCGAGTAGCCGCCCCCGCAGCAGGCGCATTTGGTCAGCCCGGAGAACAGGTACTTCGGGCGGCGGCGGTGGTTCATCTTGCGGACGTCGGCGATGCCGCTCTCGTCCCGCTCGGTCCGCATCTCGCCCTGCCGCGCCTTCACGGCGTTCCAGAGGTCGTCGTCGAGGATGCGCAACTCGGGTGCGTCCTGAATGATCCATTCCGTTTCCGGGTTGGGCCGGGCTTGCCGCTTGCCGGTATCCGGGTCTTTGACGAAGCGCTGACGGTTCCAGACGATCTTGCCGACATACATCTCGTTGTTGAGGATGCCGTTCCCACGCTTCGGGTTGCCGTTGATCGTGCTGAAACCCCAGTCGCCGCCGGACGGGGCGGGGATGCCGTCCCGGTTCAGAGCGAAGGCGATGGTCTTAGCCGACTTGCCGGCCGCATAGTCGCGGAAGATGCGGCGTACGACCTCGGCCTGCGCCTCGTTGATCGTGCGGTCGCCGCGGATCGGTTCGCCGTTAGCGTCCAGTTTCTTGACCACGTCATAGCCGTAGGAATTGCCGCCGCCCGACTTGCCCGCCTCGACCCGGCCGCGTTGTCCGCGCCGGGTCTTGTCGGCCAGATCCTTCAGGAACAGCGCGTTCATCGTGCCCTTGAGCCCGACATGCAGGTGCGAGACTTCACCCTCGGAGAGGGTGAACATCTTCACGTCCGAATAGGACATACGCTTGAAGAGGCCCGCTATGTCCTCCTGATCGCGCGAAAGCCGATCCATGGCTTCCGCAAGGATCAGGTCGAAACGACCGCGCGTGGCGTCGGAAATCAGGGCCTGGATGCCGGGGCGCAGCAGAGACGAGCCGGAGATCGCGTGGTCGGAATATTCCTCGACGATCTGCCAGCCCTGCTTCTCGGCATGAAGCCGGCACATGCGGAACTGGTCGGCGATCGAGGCATCGCGCTGATTGTCGGAGGAATAACGGGCGTAGATCGCGACCTTCAATGTGCCTCTCCCTTCGGCTTCAGGAGGTGCCCTTCCCCGGTCGCCTCGTCATCTTCATCTCTTCCGCGTAGCACTCCCGCGCTGCCTGCCGCGCCAGAAATTCGACTAGACGCAAAAGGCGCGGGTCGGGGTTGCAGCGAGGCGTAAAGGTCAGTTCCGGTTCGTCGAGCAACAAAGCTTCGAGCAGCTCTTCGCGCTCTTTCCTTGTCATCTTCAACGGATCTTCGGGTGCTCGCAAGGTCATGCTTGGTAGCATTCGCCTGAATTTCAGTATAAGCAACTGAAAACACGATAGGATATTCGGCGCTAATTAGTGTCGCGCGGCGCACGGCGGCGTCGTCCAGCGCACAGGCGCGCGCCATGGCATAGCGAAATAACCTATGCGCTTTTGCCCCCGAACCGATGGTTGGGCGTATCGACACCGCTGTTTCGAGATCGCTGACCATGGATGCGATGGTATCGTATTGCGTTTTGCGATACAATCCCCTATCTTGCCTTCAAGGAGACGACACATGGCCAGCACAGCGGAACGCAAGGAATATCCTATCTCGATGCGGCTACCGGAAGCGGATGTCGCGATGATCGATCGCGCGGCGACGCTGCGCGGCCGCTCGCGCACCGAATTCGTGCGTGATGCCGCCGTGCGCGCGGCCGAGGAGGTTGTGATGGAGCAAGGCCTGATCCGTATGAGCCCGGAAGGGTTCGATGCGTTCATGGAGGTTCTCGCCGGCCCGGCAGCGCCTGTTCCCGAGATGGTCGAGCTGGTGAAACGGCCTGCACCTTGGGAAGCTGGCTACGAGCCGAAGCGATAAGTCGTGGCGCTATCGGCTCCCGAACCGCTCACCGTCGCGCATGATGTGTCTGAATTCTCTTGCGGCAAGCCGACGCTCGATCACTGGCTGAAGACGCGCGCCCTTTCCAATCAGCAGAAAGGCTTTACCGCTGTTCTCGTGATCCATGAGGCGGGACGGGTCGTGGGCTATTATGGTCTGGCGCCGACCGCCGTCGTGCCGGCGGTTATGCCGCGTTCGATCCGCACGGGCCAGCCGCCCGACCCCGTTCCCTGCCTTCTTCTCGGCCAGCTTGCCACCGATACCGGATGGACGGGGCAGGGGATCGGAACCGGTCTCGTCAAGCACGCGCTGCAGCGATGTGTCCTGGCTTCTTCGCTCATCGGGGGAAGGGCATTGATGGTTAATGCCGTCGATGAGGAGGCGGCGCTGTTCTGGGAACGGCGCGGCTTCTTGCGCTCCAAAGATGATCATCTGGTACTGCTCCGGTCGATTCCCGATATCGCCGCATCCCTTCGTACTGCGGGTCTTGGTGGTGGCGTTCTGTGAGTTCGTGACGCAGCGGCAATTGCATTAATATCTGCGACTTTGTCTGGTGCTTGCGCGGCCTATCCGGCGCTCGAAATAGGTTGCGCCTGTGTTGGCGATCAGGCAGACATCGGTCTTCGGAGTTTGGATGATCCGCAGGGTCGGATAACCGCTGCTAAGAAGTTGGCAGGTGTCGGGGCTGCCGCTGCCATCAAACAACACTGATGCAGCGGCCGCCAACCTCTGAGCAACGATACCTTCACCAAAATCATCCTACGAAGGCCGCTTAGTCCTCGTCAGACGTCAGAAGTGCGCAAATATCATCTGACGGGGTGAGAATGGTCGTTCGGCTCTTCGCACGAGTTACGCTCACGCGAAAATTCTGCCGCGCCTGTGTCATAGCACCGGAACGAATATTGCCGCTCACGATCCGGTCTGGATTCGCCACGATCTCGCGCCTGGCTCGACTCGGCCAACCTTCAAAAATGATTACCTCGTCGAACTGTTTACCCTTGGCCTTGTGCATGTTCATAACAATCACACCGGTTTCCGGCTTATGGGCGGTGGAAAAATGCTCCTGAACGAAGGCGCGGCGTGTGATCTCCAGGGCGTTACGATAGACCCCACTATCGCGCCAGTCTTGCGTGAGCCCCTGACGAAGTTGAGTGCCGCGTTCCAGCAAGCGCACATTCCGGACCTGTCCGGCGATCTCCTTCAGCCGCGAGCAGCCGCCAGCGTCAAGAATCGAACGAATCGCACGCCAGTCCTTGTCCGGGTTTCCGGTCAGCGCCAAGGCGATTGCAGCCTGATGGACAGTCGCGGCTGCATTCAGAACACTGTTGCCCGGTGGCGGCTTTCCCGCTCCTGTGTTCGCATTCCATTTTGTGAGGGCGGTGCGCAATCGCCTTGCCTCCTCCAGATCGCCTTTGTTGGGAGCCGAGCCACCGCGACCGTGATAGTAGCTGCACAGCATCTCAATGAGATCGTCGAACGCCGCACTATGCCGATCTTGTTGCAGGAGGAAGGCTACGATTTCGGCGGCAAGGATTGGACCCTCCATATCAACAGCGGCAGTATGCCCGATCGGAGGTACTGCGCCAAATGGCTCTCGCAGCGTATCCGATACAAGCCGCGTCATTTTCTTGGTCGGAACAAGTATTGCCAGCGACCAATCGCGTTTCCCGGCGTCTACTAGCCGCTTGCGAGCTTGAAGCACCTGCGTGGTTAGAGTCGCATATGCCTGGTTCGAATTCGAAGCGAAAAGCTCGAAATGAATGCCTTCATAGTTCGATTTCCGGAATTTTCCGGAGAGGATGTCATTTCCGAATAGCGCGATTTCAGTACCCTTGCTGCGATGATTGTCGCCTGCGAGGTCATGCTCGGACGGATGAAACGCCTCCCTGAAATGGTTGAGACGTTCAGGGTCGGCGCCGATGAAGTCAAAAATACGTTGCTCGGGGTCAGCGAGTGCGATGAGCGTGCTCTCTACCCCGAGGGCCTTGACGACATGCCATTGCTCTGCGCTCGTATCCTGAAACTCATCAAGGATAATGAACGGATACATCGTCGAGACCAGGGCCCGGACCTTATTCGATCCATGGAGAAGATCGCCGACCTTGGTCGCGAAGAGGTCAAAGCAGACCTTTCCTTCCTCGCGTGCCAAGCGCTCCCGTTCGGCTTCTTCTCGCTCTTTTTTCTCTGCTTTCTCTTCATCCGTCAGCTTCGAGGCAGCTTTATATCCACTACGCAAGCCTGACAGCGCAATCGCCTCGTTCGGTGGCGTCAGGATCGTCATGCGGCGCGGGAAGCCGACCAGATACCCATGCGTTTTCAGAATGCGCCAGAAGAAGGCGTGATAGGTATCGACCTCGATCACCGCCTTTTCCTTCCGGGTGATCTGCTTCTCCTCGTCGATCGCCTCAAGCACGCGCGAGACGGTCGCGCGGGCAAAGCTCAGGAACAGTATCTTCTGACCAGGCTTGAGTGCTTCCCGTCCGATCTGGGCAGCTTTGAGAATGGAGACAGTGGTCTTGCCCGAGCCGGGGCCGCCCGTGACAAGCTGATGGCCTTCTGCCTCCAGGACGCCCTGCTGTGCTTCGGTGAGAGAGACCACTATCGTCTCCTCTAACCCAGAATGTCCGCGAAAAGATCATCCTTTTCCGGCTCCGGTGGGGCCGGAGCCGCGAGTGGCGGGTCGCATAGGTTCTTCAACTCAACGCAGGCGTCGCGCAAAAACTGAGGGATCTCCGCTTCGTCGCATTGCGCGATAAAATCGGCGATCCCCCAATTTCCCTTCGACCAGCCGAAATACTCCTTCAAGGCTGCCTGCGCCTGAGCCTTCGGATCGGGGTATTTCGCCGCAAGGTGCGGCGGCCAGTCGAGGACGTCGGCAAACCGTTCCAGGGCAGCAGGCGTCGTATTCTTGAGGATTAGGTCCTCGATGCCCTTCTCTGCGTGCATGAACAACCGCTCGACCTGGGCCTCAATCGCCGCCTGTGCCACGGCCGTCTGCTTATCGCAGATGGCAAAGGTTCGCTTGCCGAGTCCCTTGTAGAGCGCCGCCAGATCGGCGATCTGGCTTTCGGTTCCAGCGTCGATCACGCAAACGCCCAATGCCTCCACCGAGGCGTAGGTCGCCGGGTTCAGTTCGGCAAGCCGGCGCGCTGCGACCGGGAAGGATGCGGCTTCGGTCGCGCCTTCGGCGATAAGTACGCGGCGCGACAGCAGCCCCTCGCAAAAGCGTGTTCGAAACTCTTGGCGATAACGCTTGTGCTTGACGCTTTCCGGGAGCGCAATCTTTGACTGCGTCAGTTCGCCATCGTCGGAACGGGACAGGATCACCGTCTCGTCGAGCGTGAACTCCTCCAGTACATAAGGCGAATGCGAAGTGAAGATCGACTGCGCCGACAGCTTGCGAAGCTCGTGGACGATCCGCTTTTGGGCATAGGGCGGTATCGCCGTTTCCGCTTCCTCCATCGCAAAGATGACGTTCTGCTTGTCCTCGGCGATTTGCGACAGCAGGGCCAGCACCAGCATGTTGATCGTGCCCGTACCCTGACGATAAAAGGGAGCCGCGTGATCGCCTCCACCCGTTGCAATAAACGCCGTCACGATCTTGCGCAGATGCTCGCGCGTCAAATTCGATACCTTGAGACGCGGCTGTGCGCCCCATTCGCGGGGAACGTACTTCTTCAGCGATTTGTTGATACTTTCCAGCACGCCGGAAATCCCGAGTTCCGGTTTGCTCGCCACGTCAAAGCCCGCCAACGCCTTTATCGTTTCCTCCCACATCTGGGGGCGGATTTCCTTCAGACGCAGGATGATGTCGAGCAAGCTGCCGTGTTCCAGGCTCAGCGCACGCGATCCTGTCCGTAGTGAACGCAGGAAAAGGAAGCCGCAATGCTGCTTGTCCTTCTTCGAGAAGGGCGTTGGCGTTGCCTCTTCGGCGATGCTGCGGGTGAAATACGTATTGCCGGAGAAATCGTCCTCGTCTGGATCATATTCCCCGATGAACGTCACTCGGAGCGCTGCAACGATATTCGCTGCATCGACCCCGGCGGGCTCCGCTTCATCGTAAAAGTCTCCGGTGTCCGTTGCGAGCCATTCGATCTGCCCACCAAAGCGGGCTTGCTGCTCCAGCGATAGGTCAACGATCGTCACCTCGATGGTGATTTTCGGTCCCTCCGCCAGTTCCGCTTCAGCGTCGTCTGCCGGCACAATCGGAAGATCTTCGCCTTCGGCGACTGCCAACGGCGGCTCAGCCAAATAGCGTCCCTGATAGAAATCGTGCTCGTCGACCGGCGGACGTCGGTTCAACCTGTCGGGGCCAAGCACTAGGTCGATGGCTTCGAGCACCGAAGACTTGCCGGTGTTGTTGTCTCCGATAAGCACCGCATGATCCGGCAAAACCAGGCGCGTCGAGCGGATGCCCCTAAAATTCTCGATTGCGACAGAGTATATTTTCATTGCCCACCCTGTAAGTCAGATCCCCAAGACGTTTTTGTTCGTTTATATTTAGTAGCGGAAAAAGTTTGAAAGAGTCGCATCAGCTTATTGGAAAATAACAAAAATATCCTTGATCACAAAAACGTCGAGCGCCATTGCTCTTCTGATCGACGCTCGCCTCGATGCTCACTGAAAAAAAACGTTGTCTCGCCTTGCGGAGCGAGAGGGAGCGAGAGAAAGCAGGCTACTAGCAGCAAACGACTGTCACCATTCCTCGATGGCATTGATCGCTTGCAAGACGGCCGAACAAAGACGCTTCGATTCTGAGGCTAGTGTGGTGCCGTGCGCTGTCAATGAAGATGGGTGAGCTACAAGTTTCTCTGATAGCGAAGCCGTTATCCAAGGCTTACGCATTTGCTGTTTCCGTGAGGAAGTCTTCCCCCTGTGCCGGCGCCGCGGTCGCCGGCACACCTCCTTCTGCGGGTGCCCCGCGACGCCCCCTTTAGAGCGAGAGTGCGGACGGGTTTTGCCGCGACGGGTTGAGGGTCGGAGGAGAGTCTTCCGGCGCCCGTCGCGGAGAAGCGCGATGTCCAGACATGATCGCAGCGTTCGCACCGGCTCGGACCGGACGAACCTCTATGACGAAATCACCACCAAAATCATCGCTGAGCTGGAGGCCGGTCGCGTGCCCTGGGTTCAGCCCTGGGGTACGTCGGCGGCCAAAGCGCCGCTCGGCCTGCCGAAAAACGCCGCGACGTCCCGCAGCTACAGCGGCATCAACGTGCTCATCCTTTGGGGCGCTGTCATCGAGCACGGCTTTCCCTGCCAGGGCTGGCTCACATTCCGGCAGGCGCTTTCGCTCGGCGGCCATGTCCGCAAGGGCGAGCACGGCACCACGGTGGTCTATGCCGACCGCTTCACACCCGAGGACGAGAAGCGCCGCGCCCGCGAAACCGGCGAGGAAGCGCATGCCATCCCGTTCCTGAAGCGCTTTACGGTCTTCAACGTGGCGCAATGCGACGGGCTACCCGACGACATCGCCACCGTGGCGCCGCCGCCACCGCCCGGCCTGATCGAGCCGAGGGTCGAGGCGCTCATCAAGGCGACCGGCGTCGATTTCCGCATCGGCGGCAACCGGGCTTTCTACGTCCCGTCCCAGGACTTTGTGATGGTCCCGCCGCCCCAGGCGTATTTCGAGCCCATCAACTGGCACCGGACCGCGCTGCACGAACTCGGTCACGCCAGCGGCCATCACAGCCGGCTGAACCGCGACCTGACCGGCTCGTTCGGCTCGAAGAAATATGCCTTCGAAGAGCTGATCGCAGAGCAGATTTCGGCTTTTAGCTGCGCCGCACTCGGCATCGTGCCGACGGTGCGCCACGCCGATTACATCGGCAGTTGGCTGGAGGTCATGCGCGAGGATTCCCGTGCCATCGTGCGCGCGGCCTCGCAGGCAAGCAAGGCGGCAGACTGGCTGTTGTCCTTCCTCCCGGAAGACGAGCAGCTTCCTGCCACGCCCGAGACCGCCATGGACAGGAGGGCGGCATGATCCTCCTGACCGACGAGCTGCGCGCGCAGCTTCTCGCCAATGGCCGCCAGCGCGACACCGATCATGTGCCGGCCGTCAAATTCTTCAACCCGCTCGGCGCCGGCGTCTGGCTGGCGACCGAGCTCGATGTCGACGGCGACATCCTCTTTGGGCTGGCCGATCTCGGTGAGCCGGAACTTGGCTACTTCTCTTTGGAGGAGATGGCCTCGGTGCGCCTGCCGTTCGGACTCGGCATCGTGCGCGACATTCTCTTTTCCGGCGACTTTCCGATTTCGGTCTGGGCTGAGGCTGCACGGGAAGCGGGCAGCATCCGCCGCGCCGAACGGATCATCTATGCCGCGGCGCGTGCGCGGCGGGAGGGCGTCTGATGCGCTTCCGCCGCTGGCATAGACCCGAACCCTATGGTGACACGTCGCGCAAGCGTGCGGCGTTTCTCCGCAAGCAGCGCCTCGAACGGGAGGCGTTGCCGCTCTTCGCCGACGAGATCGCCGCCGGACAGCACGGCGTCGACGAGGAAATGGCCCGCCGCGCCGTCTGGTGGGACGAGGCCGAACGCGAACGTCGCGGCCAGCGGGCCGCGTGGTGGCGGAAGGGCCGCGCCCGGCTCTTCGCGCTGCCCGACAGACTGCGCGCCCGTGTCCGCGAGATCTGGCGGACCTGCCCTTATCCGGCCGACCCGGCGAGCTTCGCCGATTTCCTGCACCAGATTGCCGTTGGAAAGCTCGATCCCTGGCGCCCGCCATGGCAGTTCCATCCGGAGCGGACTGCGCGGATCACCCGCGATCCGTCGACCTTCGGCGAAGCCTTCCGCCGGATCGGCGGCCGCAAGGCGGGCATCGGTCCGAGCGCGCCGGACGTGGACGAGTTGCTTTACTGCGGCAATCTCGGCTCCGGCATCCTGTTTATCCAGTCGCGGGTGTGCCCCGTCGAAACGGGCGGGAATGTCCACATCGCCGCGTGTCATCACGCCAACGCCGCCCAGCGGCTCGAAATCGAGGTGCGCGGCGCGTGCTCAGATGCCGAACTGGCGCTGATCGAGCGCCTGGCGCAGGTGACCGAGACACGGCCCGTCGTGGTCCAGCGTTTCGTCATGGGAGGCCCGTCATGATCGGGCCGAAGAAACGCGGACACAATGGCGGACCGCCGTTTGACGAGCCCGTCGACCGGCGCTCCGGCCAGTGCAAGCACTGCATCTACTGGGACGCGCCGGCGGAAAACGAACAGCGCGCTTATGAATGGTTCCGTCTCGGTCTTTCTCGCCGCCGCGTGAAGCGCCCGTCCGGCACCTGTGATCGCGTGCTTCTGCCCGGTCGCAAAAGCACCGTGTTCTCGGCCACCTCGGCCGAGTTTGAATGCCTTAACTTCGAGGCGAAGCCGCTCCCCGTCCGCTCGACCAGGGGCGGCTTCGTTACGATCTGGAGGAACGGCCGCATCGCCTGGCAGGGGCCGGAGGAGAATATACCGCCGCGCCTCCTTCAGGACGTGCTCGATCCCGGCGCGCCTGATGACGGAGGGCCGCGCGATGATGACTCCTGATTGTCTGCGTTCGCTGCTGGCGCGCATGGAGGACGCGCTTGCGGATGCGCGGCGCAATCTCGGACTTGCCGAACGCGCACTCAGCAATCGCGCCGAAGGTGAGACGATCCGTCTTCGCCCGAAATCCCGGCACTACCACCGACGCATGAGCCGGTGGACCGGCGCGGACGAGGCGGAACACCGGCGGGTGCTCGATCGGCTCCTGATGGTTGCGGGGCCGGATCTTGACCGGCTCCGGCGCAAGATCGACCGGCAGGAGGCGGCGATCCTGGCGCTACGCCGGAAATACCGGGTGAATGCGGAGAGACCGCAGCGCTTCGACTGGTAGCGTCGTGCCCGCAGCGCGGTCGAGAGTGAGAGAGGGGCTGGTGATTTCGTGACGGGTTGGAAGGTCGAGAGAGGGTCTCGGCCGCCCGTCACGGAGAAACCACCATGGCCAAAGCTGCCAGGAAGTCGAAGAAGCCTGCCGTCGCGATGATCGTCTTCTCGCGCTCGCGTGATATTCCCTTCAATCGCATCCGCCTCTCGGACAGCAACGTCCGCGAAACCGACGTCGAGGTCGGTCTCGACGATCTCACCCACGACATCGACCGCCGCGAGGACATCGTGCAGGGCATCAATGTCCGCGCCATCCTTGATGCCGACGGCAACGAGACCGGCGATTTCGAGACCCCGGCCGGCGGTCGGCGCTTCCGGGCGATCGCGCGCCTGGTCGAGGCCGGACGCTTTCCCGCCGATGGTCTCGTTCCCTGCCTCGTCAAGAAGACCGACGCCAAGACCTCGGCCGTCGACGACTCGCTCGCGGAAAACATGCTCCGGCTCGGCCTGCATCCGCTCGACCAGTTCCGGGCGTTCAAGCGCATGTTCGACGACGGCATGACGAAGGAGGAGATCGCCGACGCCTATCGCACCACGCCGCGCTACATCACGCAGCGTATGCGCCTCGCTTCGGTCTCGCCGGCTCTTCTGGAAGTCTATGCGCGCAACGGCATGCCACTGGCGATGCTGGAGGCATTCACCGTCAATCCCGACCATGCCCGCCAGGAACAGGTCTGGGAGGCTGTCCAGCGCTCCTACAATGTCCAGCCCTGGCAGGTCCGCCAGCTCCTGACCGAGACCACCGTTTCAACCGACGACAAGCGCGTGCGCTTCGTCGGCGTGGACGCCTATGAGCAGGCCGGCGGCGCGATGCTGCGCGACCTCTTCTCCGAGGACGATGGCGGCTGGCTCGAAGACGTTGCGCTTCTCGACCGCCTGGTTTCGGAGAAGCTGAAGGCCATTGCCGATGACGTGGCGGCCGAAGGCTGGAAGTGGATCGCTGTCGATACCAGCCATCCCTACGGTTACGACAACGGCCTTCGCGAGATCACCGGCAGCTTCGCCGATCTCACCGACGAGGAGCGCGTCGCGCGCGAGGCATTGCGCAACGAGTACGACGATCTTGAATCGGAATATTCCGAGCATGACGAGCTGCCCGACGAGATCGATCGGCGCCTCGGCGAGATCGAGGCCGCTCTGGAAGGCTTCGAGAAGCGCCCCATCATCTATGATCCTGCCGAGATCCCCCGCGCCGGAGTCTTCATCAGCATCGACCGCGACGGCGAGCCTGTCATCGAGCGCGGCTATGTCCGGGCCGAGGACGAGCTGGTGGCCGATGCCGGGGACGGCGAGAACGAAAACACCATCGTCGCCGGCGGAAATGACGGCGACGTGCAGCGTGCCGTCATCACCATCGGCGGCCAGCCGGCCGAACCCGAAGAGGACGATGACGACGACGGGATCAAGCCGCTGCCGGAGCGGCTCGTCATCGAGCTGACTGCCCATCGCACCGTCGCGCTTCAGGAAGCGCTCGCCAGCAACCCGCACGTCGCGATGACGGCGCTGCTCCACCGCATGGTGATGGAGCGCTATCATTACTCGGCGCCGACCGGGTGCCTGGAGGTTTCCGTTCGCCACAGGTATTTGTCTTCGCAGGGCTCCGATCTCGCCGACAGCCCGTCGGTCAAGGCGATCGGCGAGCGCTTCGACGCCTGGAAGGCCGATCTGCCTTCCGACGAAGCGGCGCTCTGGGACTGGATCGCTGCACTTGACGAGGCAAGCCGCATGGCGCTTCTCGCCCATTGCGTCAGCTATGGCGTCAATGCGCTTTATGTGCGTCCGAACCCCCATAGCGCCTCCGGCATCTCGCAGCATGGCCTTGATCGTCGCCTTGCCGGGGCCGACCGGATCGCCCGCGCCACCGGCTTCGACATGGTGGACGATGCGGGATGGCGGCCAACGGTCGAGAACTATCTGGGTCGCGTGACCAAGACCCAGATCCTCGCTGCGGTGCGTGAAGGCGCGGGTGAACGGGCGGCGCAGCTTATCGACCATCTGAAGAAGGGTGACATGGCCAAGGAAGCCGAGCGCCTGTTGGCCGATACCGGCTGGCTGCCCGAACCGCTGCGCCTGGTCGATCTCGATGGTGATGCGGCCGCCGACACCGATGGCGAGGTCGAGGCTTTGCCCGACTTCCTCGCCGGCGACGGTGACGACGAGGAAGCAGCGGCTGAAGAAGAGGAAGACCGGCAGCACCTCGTCGCTGCGGAATGACCGCATACGGGGCGGCGCAGGCCGCCCCGTACCGTTTTTCAACTCGCCCGGCCATCGCGCCGGGCATTTTTTATGGAGGCCGTCATGGCTGACCACATCGACTTCATCTTTCGGGCCGACCGCGAGAATCCCCCGGCCGAGCGGTCGCTGCCCTGGGAGGAGACGCGCGACGGCATCACCGTCGTCGTCGAGCCCAAGCCGCACTGGGCCGAGGATGCACGGGCCTTCCGCCTCGATGCCCGCGAATATTGCTACTATGCCGGCTGGAGCCGGTACGGTGCGCGCGCCCGGTTCTATGGCCATATCGATACCTGTGGCGATGACCTGTTGCTGAAGGCCCGCGCCCTGATCGTCCGCGAGATCGCCGAGGGGCATTGGAGCTGACCATATCCCAAGTCGCGTTTCAGTTTCACCAGCATCCGCCGTCTTTGCCATACCGTGTGGAGCTGGATTCCGTCTCCGGCCTGGAACACGTCGATCCGGTGAGACGGGCATGGGGGAAAGGCTGGCGGGGCACGGCACCTGCGACGGGATTTCGGCATCCTGTCAGAGGCAGAACACCACCCCCGCTTCCATTCGCTGACCTTGGTCTGAGCCGTTTCCTTGTCAATCAACCCACGAGGGGTCGGCTTACGCGAGCGTGCCGCCCTCGCGGATTCGGACGAGCCGAACGCGCGAGGGTGATTGCAGACCCGTTCAGACACTTCGGGCGCCTGTCGCGCGGGGGATGGTCCCCCGCCTCCCAAGACAGGAGCCGGAACCCATGTCCTACGCAGATGCCACCGCCTTCGCCGCCAGCCTCGCCACCACGCTGATGGTCTCGATCGTCGTGTTCCAGGCCGGAGACGGAACCCATGGCGCCATGCCCGCCGACGAATTCGATGGCGACGACGAGATGGTGAAACTGGAACTCGACCCATGGAGCTGAGGCGCGCAAGCGCCTCGTTCCCGACGGCCCGGAACGCTCAGGAGGCGTCCGGGCCTTCCGCCTTGCGATGGGTTGGTCCGTCGCCGGCAACATCGCCGAGGCGGACGCCTTCGGCAGATGAGAGGAAGAGGTCGGGCCTTTGGCCGTGACGGGTTGGATGCTGGGAGAGAGGCTCTCGGCGCCCGTCGCGGAGCGATCCCGATGACCCATACCAGCCAATCCACCTTCGCCCCGATCGGGCAGGTTCTCGCCGACCGGGTGCTGCCCGGATTTCGGCGGGCGCAGAAGCTGCCGCTGCGCATCTCCTGCCTCGGCACCGTCAGCTATGCCGGAGCCACCTATGCGGATTATCGCGACCGCAGCGTCTCGCTTGGCGAGGCTGCTTCGCCGGAAGACGCCGTCGCTCTTGCCGCGCTCCGCGTTTCGCGCGGCGATCTCGGCCCCGGCGACGACACCGGGTTGCGCTTCGAGCCGCGCCTGATCGTCATTCAGGACAGCGCGCTCGGCCTGGTTCTCGGCGGCGAAATCCGAGCCGGGATCATTCTCTGGCGGCAGCCGGTCGCCAGCGACGGCGAGGCCCGCCGCATCGTTATCGAAGCCAGCCGAAAGCGCGGCTTGGCCTTCGCCGCCTCCGGCCGGGGCGATCATGTGTCGACCCGCGTCCTGCGATTCGGAGCGGCGTTGCTGGAAGCGCGGCTGGTCGATCCGCTCTGGCGCGAGACCGCCGCCGAGCTGCTCAGGCTACCGCAGGCGGCCTGATTCCATTCCCTTCCTTCAATCAGCCCGGCTTCGCGCCGGGCTTTGTCGTTTCAGGAGCCTGACATGGCCGACTACTTCACCCATTTTTCCTGCCTGCTCGATGTGGGGACGCCCGACAACGCCGCTCGCGCCCTCGATCTCTACAATCAACTTTCCGAGGAAAACGCTTCGGAAGAGCCGCCGTCCGACAGTTTCCTCCTGTCGATCCAGCCCGAGCATGGCGGAACCAAACTCTGGATGCGCGATGACGTCACGGGCGACCCGGAGCGTCTCATTCAGTTTGTGAAGCGTTGCGCCGCCGAATTCGGACTGACCGGCCGCTGGGGGTTTCAGTATGCCAACGCCTGCTCGAAGCCGCGCGTCGACGGCTTCGGCGGCGGCGCTCATGTGCTCGATCTCGCTACAGGGGAAACCGTGGCCTGGACCTACACCGACGGCTGGCTTGCCGAAGTGCTGGATGGAGGTGATCCGGATGCCTGAGATCATGGAAACCACGGTCTATCGGCTCGACGAGCTTTCCGATGCCGCGAAGGCCAGGGCCCGCGCCTGGTATCGTGAAGGCGGCTTCGACTACGACTGGTACGATTCCGTCTATGAGGATTTCCAGCAGATCGCGGAAATCCTCGGAATCCGTTTCAAGACCCGCACCGTTCCGCTCATGGGCGGCGGCACACGTCAGGAACCTCGTATCGCCTTTACGGGGTTCTGGTCTCAGGGCGATGGCGCATCGTTCGAATGCTATTATTCCTACCGGAAGAATGCCTCGACGGAGATCAGATCCTATGCGCCGCGGGACAAGAAGCTACATGAGATCGCCGATGCGTTGCTGGCTATCCAGCGCCGCAACTTCTACCAGCTTCACGCCGAGGCCAGCCATCGTGGGCATGACTACCACGAGTATTGCATGTCGATTTCGGTCGAGCGTAACAGCCCCACCTATCAGGACATGACCACCGACGCAGAGGTGATCGTCATCGAGGCGCTGCGCGATCTGGCCCGCTGGCTCTATCGCCAGTTGGAGCGCGAATACGAATACCTGTCCTCGGACGAGGCGGTCGATGAAACGATCATCGCCAACGAATACACCTTTACCGAAACAGGTCGCAGGTTTGGCTGACGCCATTTGAGCGCCCCGTCCACAGGCGGGGCGCTTTTGTCATGTCTCCGACGGTCCGCTCAGCGAGCAGGGCCGGCCACGCTAGCGCTCACGTCTCTCCAACGGCCGCGATCGGCGGCTTTCGGCGATTGGCGGATGGCATGAGAGTGAGAGCGAGGCCGGAACGGGTTTGAGCCCGTGCGGATCGAGAGAGCGCGCTGCGCGGGCTCGATTCTGTCCTGCTCTCCCGAGGCTTCTCCCATGAACATGATCTCCGCATCAGCGGCGGTATCCGCCACCGCGCCGCTTTCGCTTGCTCCTGACACCGACATCCCTGCCGCCGTTTTCGTCGCGGCGCAGCTCATCGTGCCTCACCTCGAACGCGGCCAGCGCATCGATGCCGCCATGCTGCGCGGCGCGATGGAGGCTGCCTTCGGTGCCGCCGACGCGACCGGCGCCTGGAACTGGAAAACGGCCTATGACGCCTGTGAGGCGGCGACCGTTCTTTTCCTGCGCAAATACGGCAAGGCGCTTTTCCGTAAATCCGCTTCTCCTGCAGCAGTCCTGCCGCAGCTCGCCAAGATCGCGGGTCTTCTACCTACGCACACGCGCCGCTCGGAGGAAGCTCAGTCCTACCAGCAATTCTCCACTCCGATCCCGCTCGGCTTCGCAGCCGTGACGGCGGCAGCGATCACGCCCGCCGACCGCGTGCTGGAGCCGTCGGCCGGGACCGGGCTTCTCGCCATCCTGGCCGAGATCGCAGGAGGCTCGCTCGTTCTCAACGAACTCGCCGAGACCCGCGCCGGTCTCCTCTCTCTTCTCTTTCCGGCCCTGTCGGTCTCCCGCTTCGACGCGGCGCAGATCGACGATCATCTCGACACCGGCATTCTGCCATCCGTCGTGCTGATGAACCCACCGTTCTCCGTCATGGCGAATGTCGAGGGCCGGATGGCCGACGCCGCCTTCCGCCATGTCGCCTCGGCGCTTGCGCGCCTCGCGCCGGGCGGCCGTCTCGTTACCATCACCGGCGCGAACTTCGCGCCCGACGCGCCGGCATGGTCCGCAGCCTATGGTCGGCTGCAGGAACGCGGTCGCGTTGTCTTCTCTGCCGCGATCGACGGCTCGGTCTATGCCAAGCACGGCACGACCTTTCCGACCCGGCTGACCATCATCGACAAGCTGCCGGCCGAAGACCCAACCGTGTTCCCGGCCGCGCCCGGCGTCGCGCCGGATGTGACCACGCTGCTCGGATGGCTCGCCGAGCATCTCCCGCCGCGCCTGCCGATCGATCCGGCGGTCTCGGTCCCTGTGGTCGCGCCTCGCACCGTCCGTGCCTATGTGAACCGGGCGGCCAGGGCTGCGCCCGTCGTAGCACATACCGAGCCGGAGGGCGTTCCGCTCGTCTATGAAACCGTCGACTGGAAGCCGGCGGAAGCCGGTCGCCTTTCAGATGCGATCTATGAGGAATACGGGCTCCAGACGATCCGGATTTCCGGGGCGCGGGCCCATCCGACCCAGCTTGTGCAGTCGGCGGCCATGGCGAGCGTCGCCCCGCCGAAGCCGAGCTATCGCCCGACGCTACCAGCGAACGTCCTCGATCTCCTGTCCGATGCGCAGCTTGAAACGGTGATCTATGCCGGCGAGGCGCACTCGGATTTCCTCGCCGGCGCGTGGACGGTGGACGACACCCTCGACAAGCTGACCGCTGTATCTGACGACGCCAAGGGCGCCGTCCGGCTGCGCCAGGGCTTCATGATCGGCGACGGCACCGGCGTCGGCAAGGGCCGGGAGTCCGCCGCGATCATTCTTGACAACTGGCTTCAGGGAAGGCGCAAGGCTGTCTGGGTCTCCAAGTCGGACAAGCTGATCGAGGACGCACAGCGCGACTGGGGTGCGCTCGGCATGGAGCGCCTACTGGTCACACCTCTGTCGCGATTTCCGCAGGGCAAGCCGATCACGCTGAGCGAGGGCATCCTATTTTTAACCTATGCCACGCTGCGCTCCGACGTCCGCGGAGAGAGGGTTTCCAGGGTCAAGCAAATCGTCGAATGGTTGGGCTCCGACTTCGATGGAGTGGTGATTTTCGACGAGGCACATGCCATGCAGAACGCCGCTGGCGGCAAAGGAGAACGCGGTGACGTCGCCGCATCGCAGCAAGGCCGTGCCGGCCTGCGCCTCCAGCACGCGCTCCCCAATGCCCGCGTCGTCTATGTTTCCGCCACCGGCGCGACCACCGTCCACAATCTCGCCTATGCGCAGCGGCTCGGCCTGTGGGGCGGCGAGGATTTCCCGTTCGCGACGCGCGCCGAGTTCGTCGAGGCGATCGAGGCCGGCGGCGTGGCGGCGATGGAGGTGCTCGCCCGCGACCTGCGCGCGCTCGGCCTCTACACCGCCCGCTCGCTTTCCTTTGCCGGCGTCGAATACGAACTCATCGAGCACGAACTGACCCCCGAGCAGGTCCGCATCTATGATGCCTATGCCGGCGCCTTCGCGATCATCCATAACAATCTGGATGCCGCGATGCAGGCCGCCAATATCACTGGCGGCGGCGAAGGCGGTTCGGGCACGCTCAACAAGCAGGCGAAATCCGCTGCCCGCTCGGCCTTCGAGGGCGCCAAGCAGCGCTTCTTCGGTCATCTGTTGACCTCAATGAAGACGCCAACCCTGCTTCGTACTATCGCCGCCGATCTGGAGGCGGGTCATTCGGCTGTCATCCAGATCGTCTCGACCGGCGAGGCGCTGATGGAACGGCGGCTGGCGGAACTGCCGACGGAGGAGTGGAACGACGTCCGCGTGGATATCACGCCGCGCGAGTACGTCCTCGACTACCTTGCCCATTCCTTCCCGGTGCAGCTCTACGAGCCGTTCACGGATTCGGAGGGCAACCTGTCGTCGCGTCCGGTCTATCGCGACGGCCAGCCGGTCGAAAGCCGCGAGGCGGTCGCGCGCCGCGATGGGCTGATCGCCAAGCTCGCCAGCCTGCCGCCGGTCCCCGGCGCGCTCGACCAGCTCGTCCAGCATTTCGGGACGGACATGGTTGCCGAGGTGACGGGCCGGTCGCGCCGCATCGTGCGCAAACACGGCGGCAGCGTCACCATCGACCGGCTTGTGGTCGAGACGCGCGCTGGCGCCGCCAATCTTTCCGAGACGCAAGCCTTCATGGACGACCAGAAGCGCGTGCTCGTCTTCTCGGACGCCGGCGGTACCGGCCGCAGCTACCATGCGGAGAAGTCGGCGAAGAACACGCGCCTGCGCGTCCACTACCTGCTCGAGGCGGGCTGGAAAGCCGACACCGCCATTCAGGGCCTCGGCCGGACGCACCGCACCAATCAGGCGCAGCCGCCGCTCTTCCGGCCGATCTCGACCAATGTGAAGGCTGAGAAACGCTTTCTCAGCACCATTGCCCGACGTCTCGACACGCTGGGCGCGATCACGCGCGGCCAGCGCCAGACGGGCGGCCAAGGGCTGTTCCGCCCCGAGGACAATCTGGAGAGCCACTACGCCCGCGACGCCCTCCGCCAGCTCTATATGCTGCTGGTGCGCGGCAAGGTCGAGGGTTGCTCGCTCGACCGTTTCGAGTCCGCCACCGGCCTGAAGCTGATGGACTCGAACGGCATCAAGGACGAGCTGCCGCCGATCACGACGTTCCTCAACCGGCTGCTCGCGCTCACCATCGAGCTTCAGGGCATCCTCTTCTCGGCCTTCGAACAGCTCCTGACCGCCCGCATCGAGGGCGCGATCGTGTCGGGCACCTATGACGCCGGGCTGGAGACGCTGCGCGCCGAAAGCTTCGTCGTCGTCGATCGCCAGACGATCTACACCCATCCGCGCACCGGTGCGGAAACCAGTCTGCTGACGATCAACGAGCGCAGGCGCAACCGTCCTGTGACGCTTGACGCCGCTCTGGCCGAACTCAACGATCCGCGCGCCAAGCTGCTCGTCAATGAGCGGTCGGGGCGCGCTGCCGTTCAGATCCCGGCTACCAGCATCATGCTCGACGATGGCGAGATCGAGCGCCGCGTCCGGCTGATCCGGCCGACGGAGGCGCACAATATCCCGGTGAGGATGATGGGGGAGACCCATTGGGTCGAAGCAGACCGGGAGACCTTCGCGTCGGCCTGGAACGCCGAGATTGCCGAGGTGCCGGAATTCGCCGATGCGACGCTTCACATGGTCACGGGCTTGCTTCTGCCCATCTGGAAGCGGCTGCCGAACGAGTCTACGCGCGTCTATCGGCTCCAGACCGGTGAAGGTGAGCGCATCATCGGCCGCAAGGTCTCGCCGGCGTGGGCCGCGAATGCGACCGCGACCGGCGCAGCCGCGATCACGCCGGACGATGCCTTCACCGCCCTGATGGACGGCCGCACTATCCTCGATCTGGCCGAAGGTCTTCAGCTTCGCCGCGTCCGCGTCATGGGCGCGAACCGGATCGAGCTATCGGGCTTCGACGACACGATGCGCGAGCGCCTCACAGCCTACGGTCTGTTTCACGAGATCATCTCGTGGAAGCTGCGCATGTTCGTGCCGGTCGATGCCAATGGCCCGGCGGTTCTCGGCAAGCTGCTCGACCGCTGGCCGGTCGAGCGCATCGGCGAGAAGGAGGCCGCGTGATGCCCCGTCACGATGCCTCCGAACTGGCAAGCCGTCTCGGCCATCATGCCGAGGCGGTTTGCCGCCATTACCTGAAATCAGGCCACCGCGCCGGACGATACTGGATCGTTGGGGACGTTCAGAACAACCCCGGCCGCTCGATGTTCGTGCGGCTGACCGGCCCTGAATCCGGTAAGGGCGCTGCCGGAAAATGGACGGATTCCGCAACCGGGGAACATGGCGATCTGCTCGACGTCATCCGCGAAACGCTTGGCCTCATCGACTTCAAGGACGTGGCCGAGGAAGCACGCCGCTTCCTCGCTCTCCCGCATCCCCAACCGGCGATGACGAGGACGCCAACTGGCAGGACGTCGAACGTCGCTGTCGGTTCGCCCGAAGCGTCGCGGCGACTTTTCGCCATGTCGCAGCCGATCGGCGGCACACTCGCGGAAATCTACCTCAACGGGCGGGCGATTACCTCCCTCGTGGGAACCACCGCGTTGCGCTACCATCCGCGGTGCTACTACAAGCCCGATGAGCATTCGCCCACCGAGATCTGGCCGGCGATCGTCGCGTCCGTCACCGATCTTCACGGCAACCAGACCGGCGCACACCGCACCTGGCTCGCCCCGGACGGTTCGGGCAAGGCGCCGGTCGAGTCACCCCGGCGGGCGATGGGCGACCTTCTCGGGAACGGGGTCCGCTTCGGCGTTGCCGGTGAGGTGCTCGCGGCCGGCGAAGGCATCGAGACCGTGCTGTCGCCCCGTCAGGTTCTGCCCCACATGCCGATGATGGCCGCGCTCTCAGCGGCTCACCTCGCTGCCATCCTGTTCCCGGCGACGCTGCGCAGGCTCTATGTCCTCCGGGATCGCGACCCGGCCGGGGACGGCGCAAGAGACAGCCTGGTCGCCAGAGCAAAGGGCGTCGGGATCGAGGCGATTTCGGTGTCACCGATGCGCGAAGACTTCAACGAAGATCTGCGCTGGCGCGGCGTCGACGCCCTCCGGGCGACCCTGATGGAGCAGCTTCATCCCGATGACGTCCACCGTTTCGTGGAAGGGTGAAGAGATCGGCGGGGGAAGAGGCGCGGTCCAGGCGTCTTCACCTGCCGTCTCCATTCATCATCGTGATCATCCTTTGAAGTCGGAGAGAGCGGCGCCCACGGCCTTCTGAGAGGGCGATCGGCCCACAAACGGGCCGTCCGGGCAATGGCGCGGCGCCCGGCTATTTTCCGCCGGCGGGGCGAGCCCTGCCTTTGCAGCGCGAAACAAAATAGCCGGGCTTGGCCATCAAGGCCCTCGCGACAGGCGAGGGCTGCCAAGCCGTCCCGCCCGTGGGCTTCCGACGCCTGCGAAGGCCGCGATGGGCGCGGTCTCCAGACGAAGGACGCTCACGATGATGAACGAAGACGATGCCGCAGGCTTCGAGCCGGGCCACACCTCTTCCCCCACCGATCATGTCCTCACCGAACTCCAGCTCTACGGCTGGCGCCCGTTTCAGGACGAACCCGATCCGAGGCCGCTTCCGGAGGGCAACGCCGTCGCCGCAGCCGTCGCAGATATCTTCGACGCCCTCGTCGCGACGCTCGGCGACACGCGCCTCGAACCCGACCTCGACGAGTTGCTCTGGGGGACCGTCAATCTCTTCCATCGCGCCGCAAGCCGGGTCGAACGCGATCTCGACGACAACGAGCAGGCGCAGCGCCGCCTCCAGCGTGAGCAGGACGGCAGCGAGGTGAAGTCGGTCGAACTCGAACGCCTCACGGCCGAGGGGCAGACCATGATCGAACGGCGTAACAGCATGGAGCTCTTCCGCGACGTCGCCGTCGAAGCCTTCGAGCACCACACCGGCAGCGCCTGGCGGCCCCGCACCGGCTCGATGATCAGCCATCGCAATCTGACCGCCGCGATGATCGACAGCCGCGACTTCCTTGCCGCGAAACGCAGGGCTGAGAACGAGGTGCTCTTGCCAGCCGGTCCGAAGGTTGCCGTCTCCGGCGGAACCGACTTCAACGACCATAACCTGATCTGGGCGAAGCTCGATCAGGTCCGGGCGAAGCACGCTGACATGGTGCTCATTCACGGCGGCGCGAAGACGGGTGCAGAGCGCATCGCCGCCCGATGGGCAAACAGCCGCAAGGTGCCGCAGATCGCCTTCGAGCCTGACTTCAAGAAGTACCCGGCGAAACAGGCCCCGTACAAGCGCAACGACACGATGCTCGAAGTCCTGCCGGTCGGCGTCCTCGTCTTCGGCGGTGGCGGCATTCAAGGGAACCTCGCGGACAAGGCCCGCAAGCTCGGCATTCCCACCATGCAGTTCGACGGCGGCGCGTAAGCGCCGCCTCTGGCGGCTGTTTCAGCCGCCAACATTGACTATCGGAGAGGTTGATGGCTCTTATGAAACATCCTTGCAGAACCGGAAAAGTAGCATAGTCGCAGGCGGAGCGTATCTACAGGCAGCCTGTCGTGATCCTCAACCGATCATGTGGAGGTTTCCATGTCGCTCATCCTTCTCGCCATCTCCTTGACGATCGCCTTCTGTGTCTTCGCCTACAATCTCGCGATCTACGCTTTGCCGTTCATGGTTGGCCTGTCGGCCGCCCAATATGCCTGGGGCGCTGGAGCTGGCATCTTCCTGTCGGGGCTGGCCGCCGTTAGCGCAGCATTGCTGTCGATCGGTCTCGTACTCGCGGTTCTCGGCTTTGCCAGGAATCCGGCGCTGCGGCTGATCGCTCTCGCCGTCTTCGCCGTACCGGCCGTCATCGCCGGCTATGCGCTCATCCATGGTGTAGCGAAAAACGCGATCGACCCCGGCTTGATGCTCAATCTGCTTTCCGCCAGCGCCGGTCTGTTCATCGGCATCGCGGCCATGGTCAATCTGAACGCCCTCGGCGTGTCGATATTTTCTCGGTAATGGGCCGGCCGCGATCCGCCGGTCTCAGCGAAGAAAGCCGGCGGCTCGCGCCGCCGGGCTTGGATTTCCCGCACTGATGGGCTGCCACGACAGTGCTGCCCACACCATACTTCGCTTTCGGCCCGCTTCGCCCGGTTTGGGAAGTCGGTCGTTGGCGTGAGGTCTGCAGGCCGTAGACAGGCCCTGCCAGCGAGCTCATTCATTTCGTAAAATGGATACGGCCGCGGACACCTTCACGAACCTTTCCGCAGGTCGAGTGGATCGAGCCTTCCGCCATCGACAGTGGCGACGCGGCGCTGTTCCGCGTCTACGAGCCGGTAGCCTCTTTATTCTCGTTCCGTCCAGCCTGTCCGAGGAAGGGCGCGGGTGGCCGGAAGGAAAGATGAACGGGTGTCTTTCGAAGGCGGCGCAGGTCCATGGGGCCTGCCTCCTCGCTGTTGCCGGCAAGGACGATGGTTCTGCTGTGCGTCCCCGTGTTCGTGCTTTCAGAGGCACCAATCCCTCCGACTGACTGATCCCCTAAGTCCGTTCTGTTTCCTCCGGCAACCCCCGCAGCTCCCAGCCGTGTTGCCGCGCAGGCGCGGCTGCCCGCTCCACCTGGGGCCTTGGGGGTCAAGCTGCCGCCTAGGGCGTCAGTGCAGGAGTCTCCCGACGGCCTTGGCCGGGTCTCGTCGGAGGGATGGTCCCTCCGAGAAGCAACGGAGACTTACAATGCAGAACATCGTCATTCTCGCCGGCAACATCGGTCAGGACCCCGAAACCCGCTCCACCCAGGGCGGCACCCGGATCACCCACTTCACATTGGCCACCTCGCGCCCCCGGTACTCGGAAGGCAAGGTAGTCCGGGACGAGAACGGCTACCGGGTCCAGGACACGGAATGGCACCGCATCACCGCCTTCAACGGCCTCGGCAAGACGATCCAGGAGTATTGCGAGAAGGGCATGAAGGTTCTGGTTCGCGGCCGCATCCACTACACGAAGTGGACCGACCAGCAGGGTAACGACCGCTACGGATGCGAGATTATAGCCGAGACGGTCGACTTCCTCAGCCGGGCGAAGCAGACGGAAAGCGAGGACGGCAGGTCCATCGATGACGAGGACATCCCGTTCTGAGCGGGAAGCAGGGAACCCGGCGGCGCAAGCCGCCGGGCTTTTCTTGTTCGCGCGGAACCACAGCGGAAGCATCCGGCTAACGGCCCGACGGATCGGCAGCAACTCGAAACGACCGAATCAGCCGTCCTTCGAAAGTCGGTTTGCAGAGGCGGTTTGCACCGCTTATCTGCGATTTCACAGTGGCGAAGAAAGCCAAGAACGACTAAAATAGTCGTAGTTCTGGAGTGCGCGTAGGTCCGAATGGGAGGTGATCATGCATGATCACCGCCCGACAATCACGGGCCGCACGCGCGCTGCTGGGTTGGACGCAGGAGACGCTCGCTGACAAGGCCCAAGTAGCATTGACCGCCCTCAAACGCCTTGAGTCCGAAAACGGACTCCAGGTGTACGAGTCTACGCGCGATCAGGTACGCCGGGCTTTCGAGTCAGCTGGGGTTGTTCTCCTTTCGACAGACAAGGGCGAAGGAGTGTTGCTCCTACACAATAGGACTAATTCTCCCCGGTAGTGGAATTCGACGCCGAGCTACCAAATCCTTGTCAAAAATCGAGGCTATCTTCTATCGGAGATGGTTAACGGGCAGGACGCGCGCGACTATGGTGGCTTGATGGGACAGGCGATGCAGACGTTTCTGGACGAACCACCGTTCAGCGAAACGCTCACATCTTACGATCGCGAGCACATGAAGCTCTATATGCGACTGCTCGACGCCGACCGCGATGGTGCTGACTGGCGCGAGGCGGTGCATATTTTGTTTGGTCTCGATCCTAATGGCGATCCCAAGCGTTGCCGCTCGATTCATGAATCCCATCTCGCTCGCGCCCGTTGGATGACCGAGCATGGCTATCGAGAACTGGTTCGTGAGAGCCAACAGAAGCCGCCACGGTGATGCCCAGCGCGCATCACCTATTGACATGCGCATGACTTCCGCACCTCAACCCAAACAGGAATCGTGAGTTCTCCAAAGACTTAGACAGAAACTGGGAGGATCAGCGATGACACCTGACGCATCGATCTGGCGTTCCTCGGAATATGACCATCTGGATGGGCTAACCGCTTCCGATCTCGCCTGGGAATGGCTACGCCGCAACGACGCCTATGATGCAGATTTCGAGGCTTCAGCTTCCGGTCGCGTAGCGTCTGAACCACAGACCGAGCGGATACGGCAGCGGTGGGGGCTGCGATTTCGCCGTCGATCCCCTGATCCCACCCCCTGACGCTCCGGTTTTCTGGCTCCCACAAGAAGACACGAGCGTTGTCGTGCTGACCGAGGCCCCGCCGGCTCTCGGCGCTAGCCTCTCTCGTGAAGCTCACGAGCCATGGCGACACGACCTGCCACTCGGCGAAGGTGAAGCGGCGTTTCGCTTTGCTCTCGGAAACGGGCAAAGTCTCCAGATCATCGATTGCGCCATCGAAGGACGGAACGTTGCTGTCGCCGCCGTCCCGCTCGGTATAGAAGGATTCGACCGGCTCGAAGCCCTCTATCGCTTCCTCTCGGCCTTGCACGGCCGCGCGATTCCGCCCGATACCCGGCTGACACGTCAGCAGCGGACCCGCCAGCGCAGAATGCTCCGCGCGTTCGATGGCTATCGCGCTGGGGCGACGCAACAGGAAATCGCCGAAGTCATCTTCAACATTGCTCCTCTCGACCGCGACGCCTGGCAGGCATCAGATGTCCGTCACAAGATCAAGACGCTCCTGCGCGATGCCCGCGCCATGATAGCGGGTGGCTATCGAAAACTTCTTCGTCATCGACGCCAGTTCTAGCGCGGTCTCGCTCTCTACATGGTGGGCGAATTCGATACCCCCCAACTTCGCCCTGCAACTCGCCGGCTCTCCTCCGCCACCGTGGTCGTTGTCCGCCGCTGACCCGCGACGGCCGTCCCCAACGCCACGGAGGTCCGATCCATGCCATATGAACCCGTCGTTCTCCCGCCGCGCTTCCTGCGCACCAAGGAAGCGGCCGAGTTTCTCAGCCTTTCGGCGCGCACCCTCGAAAAGCACCGGACCTACGGAACAGGCCCGGCCTATCGCAAGCTCGGCGGCCGCGTCGTCTATGCCATCGACGATCTCGAAACCTGGGCCGCTCGCGGCGCGGTGACGTCGACATCTGATCCGCGCGGCTCCGTGCTGCCGGCGAAGCGCCACGTCATTCCCTCCGGGCCGCAGCTCGGCCGCTACGCACGCTGACCGCGGCCGGCTTCCTTCATGACGGTGCGGCGTCGATCCCTTTCGGAGCGCGGGCAGCTCGATCTGTTCCGAGCGCTTCCCGGCGACTTCGCGCCACGAGACGCGCAGGATCTCATGGCCTATCCCTTCTTCTCCCTATCCAAGACCCATCGCGTTGCTCCGATCGATTTCGTCGCCGGCAACGTGACGATCCGGGTCGAGGCCGTCCCCGATCATGGCATGGCCACGATCTGGGACGCCGACATCCTGATCTGGGCGGCGAGCCAGATCGTCGAAGCCCGGGATACCGGGCTTCGCACCTCGCGGCTGATGGCCGCCACGCCCTACGAAATCCTCACCTATGTCGGCCGGGGCACGAGCTCACGCGACTATCAGCGCCTGAAAGCCGCGCTCGACCGTCTGCAGTCGACGACGGTTTCCACCTCGATCCGACAGCCTGCGGAAGGCCGCCGTCATCGCTTCTCGTGGATCAACGAGTGGCAGGAGCGCACCGACCGCAACGGCCGGCCCGAGGGCATCGAGCTGATCGTGCCGGACTGGTTCTACCAGGCCGTCCTCGATGACGCGCTCGTGCTCACAATTGATCGCACCTATTTCGATCTGACGGGCGGCCTCGACCGCTGGCTCTACCGCCTGGTGCGCAAGCATGGCGGCCGCCAGCGCGATGGCTGGCGCTTCGACTTCCGTCATCTTCACCAGAAATCCGGCAGCCTATCGCCGTTCAAGCGCTTTGCCTTCGAGCTGCGCGACATCATCCGGCGTCAGCCGCTGCCCGGCTACAGGCTCTTTCTCGAAGCCGAGATCGGCGGGCGCCTGCTGCTCGCCTTCGAGCCGCTGCCCGCCTGTGGACAAGCTGTGGATAGCCTCGTGCTATCGGGAACCCGGACTATCGTGCTATCGGGAACCCGAGGCTCGTGCTATCAGGAACCCAAACAGGGTGTAAGGCACAGAAACCCCACACGAAATCGCGCCCTTAACTTAGAGTCTAACATAGACTCTAACCTTGAAGAGCGCGCGCGCGATGTGGAAAACCTCATCCGCGGCGCCGCGAGAAGCCTCAGCGTTACCGCCAGGAAGAGCGCGCCGATCGCGCCGGCGGAGCCACTACAGACGGCTGCAAGCCGCCGCGTTGAAACCTCTCCATCCATCGATCCCGAGACGCCCCGTCTTCCTCTCGATCCGCCGGGAGGACGCCGATGATCGTCGCTCTCCTCAACCAGAAGGGCGGCGTCGGCAAGACGACGCTCGCCCTCCATCTCGCCGGCGAGTTGGCGATGCGCGGCAAGCGCGTGACCCTGATCGACGCCGACCCGCAGGGCTCGGCGCTCGACTGGTCGCAGCAACGCTCGCGCGAGGGCCTGCCGCGCGCCTTCGGTGTCGTCGGTCTCGCACGCGATACGCTGCACCGCGAAGCACCCGAACTCGCGCGTGACGTCGATCACGTTGTCATCGATGGCCCGCCGCGTGTCGCCGGCCTCATGCGCTCCGCGCTGCTGGCCGCCGACGTCGTGCTGATCCCGGTGCAGCCGTCGCCGCTCGATGGCTGGGCCTCCGCCGAGATGCTGGCGCTCCTGGCGGAGGCGCGCATCTACCGGCCCCAACTCGGCGCCCGTTTCGTGCTGAACCGCTGCGGCGCCCGCACTGTCATCGCTCGCGAGACCGCCGAGACCCTGGCCGACCACGATCCGCCGGTGCTCGCCACAACGATTGGCCAGCGCGTCGTCTTCGCTGACGCCGCGCAGACCGGGCGGCTCGCCTCGGACATCAATCGGCGTTCGCCCGCCGCGCGCGAGATCGCGGCGCTGGCGGCCGAGGTCGAGCGTCTTTGCAACGGGAAGACCGCGCCATGACGGTTCTTCCCGAAATCATATTGTCCGGAGACTGCCGCGACCGCATGCCGGCGCGCGGCCCGTTCGACATGATCCTCGCCGATCCCCCTTACGGGGACACATCGCTCGCCTGGGATCGCCGCGTCGAGGGCTGGCTGGCGCTCGCTCGCGGGGCGCTTGCCCTAACCGGCTCGATGTGGGTCTTCGGTTCGCTGCGCAGCTTCATGGCAACCGCCGACCGCTTCGCCGACGCTGGCCTGCGGCTCGCCCAGGAGATTGTCTGGGAGAAGCAGAACGGCACCGGCTTCCATGCGGACCGCTTCAAGCGCGTGCATGAACTGGCCGTCCAGTTCTATCCGGCCGAGACGCCCTGGCGCGACATCTACAACGACGTCCAGACCACGCCCGACGCGACAGCCCGGACCGTTCGACGCAAGCAGCGTCCGCCCCATACCGGCCAGATTGATGCTGGCCACTATGTCAGCCACGACGGCGGGCCGCGCCTCATGCGGTCGGTCATCTACCTGCGCAACTGCCACGGCCGCGCGATCCACCCGACTGAAAAGCCGTCGGCGCTCCTCGAAATCCTTATCCGCACGAGCTGCCCGGAAGGCGGCCTGGTCGGCGATTGGTTCGCCGGCTCGGGTTCCGGCGGCGAAGCCTGCCGGCTCTCCGGCCGGCGCTATATCGGCTGCGAGATCGACCCCACGATGGCCGACCGCGCCCGCGCCCGCATCGCCACCGTGCTGCCGTTCCATGACGGAGGCGCGTCATGACGGCCCCCGCCGAAAAGCGCGGCTTCGCGCAGCGTCCCGCCGATGCGGACGGTTGGATCAAAGCGGGTGACGCGCTTCCGCCACGCAATGGCGCAGCCGTGACCTTCACGGCCCGGCTCACCATCGACATCACGCCTGAGCTGCGCGGCCGGATCAAGATCGCCGCCTTCAGCCGCGGCGTCACCGTCGCCGACATGCTGCGCGAGCTGTTCGAGCGCGAATTCCCCGACACCCAAGGAGACACACCATGACCGGCAATGCGGCGCTCCGCATCGGCGGCCGTCCGTTGCCGGACGGTCCAGCCGCGTTCACCACGCTCGTCGAACTCACCTGGATCGAGAAGCGCATCGAGAACTGGATCAGGTTCGGCCGCGAAAGCTACGAGCAGAAGCTCGACCGCCGTCATAGAGTGGTCGGCTTCGCGCCCGGTACGATCTTCTGCCTCGTCCGCTGGGCGGCGAATGAGTACGGAACGATCATCTCGCGCCTGGACATCGTGCGCGCGGTCGACCGTGGCGAGCCCTTCCAGACGCTCCCCTTCGTGCGTCCTGGCGGCGACATCCTGCTGAAGATCGAAAGCTGGCCGAAGGTCGAGGACGTGCTTCGCCATGTCGACGGCATCGAGGCCCTCGGCATCGATCCCGCGGAAGCCGATCCCGATCACTGGCGGCACGTCGCGCACTGGATGAAAGCCGGCGAGATGCCGCGCCCGTACACGGCCGAGCGCCATCAAGCCTGGCTCCGCCGGCGGGAGATCGGGCGATGACGCGGCTCGGCTACCTCGCGGCGACATCCGTCGCCGTGCTCGGCATCGCCGCAGCCAGCGCCACGCCGATCCCGCTGAAACTCATCTGGAACGCGACGGCGAGCGCGCCGGTCGGCTTCTACACGGTCTCGCCGACCGGGCGGATCGAGGTGCCGGATCTCGTCGCTGTCATGCCGCCCGAGCCATTCGCCTCCTTCATGGTCGAACGCGGCTATGTCGGCCGCGACGTGCCGATCCTCAAGCACGTCGTCGGCCTGCCGGGACAGCGCGTTTGCCGCGATGGTCGCGCCATCACGGTCGACGACGTTCCGCTCGGCGAGGCCCGCGACCGCGACAGCCGTGGCCGCGACCTGCCGATCTGGCGGGGCTGCCGCGTGATCGGCGGCGGCGAACTTTTCCTCATGAACCTCGAAGCCGCCGACAGCCTCGACGGCCGCTACTTCGGCCCGTTTCCCGCCGCGGCGGTCATCGGCCGGGCCACCCCGCTTTTCACCGACGAGGACGGCGACGGTCGCTTCGTCTGGCGCGCGCCAACGCGGTGAGCGCGCGTCCTTCGCAATCCCACCGCAGCACAGGAGACCATGACCATGGCCCAGATCGGACAGTTCACGCGCACGGAAGCGGGCTTCGAAGGCGAGTTCCGAACGCTCGGCATCAAAGAGGAAATCACCCTCGTTCCTGCCGAACCTTCGGACACCGAGAACGCCCCGAAATACCGCGTCCTGCTCGGTGACGAAGACGGCCTCGATATCGGCGCGGGCTGGATCCATGTCGGCGAACGGGCCGGCGAGTTCGTCTCGATCACGATCTACAGCCCGCTACTCGGCGGCACGTTTCGCGCAAATCTCTTCCGCGCCGGTGACGACGGTTCTGCCTGGGTGCTCACCACCGTCCAGCCCTCCAAGAAGCGGCAGGAGGACTGAATGGCGGCGCCCCGAGACCGCGCCTGCGCCGGACGTTTTTCCACCGTCCGGCGCTCAGCGCTCCTTCTCCTTTCCGGCCTGCTCTTCACCCCAGCCGCAACGCCGACGGTTCTGGCGCAAAGCGTGTCGCCTACGAGAACCGTCGCCGCGCATCCGCATGCGGCGCATATCGCGGAGGCATCGCGCCGCTTCGGCATTCCGCCAGCATGGATCGTCGCCGTCATGGGCGCCGAGAGCGCGGGCGACGTGCGGGCCGTCTCCTCGGCCGGTGCGATGGGTCTGATGCAGGTCATGCCGGACACCTGGGCCGAGCTTCGCATCCGCCACGGCCTCGGCCGCAATCCTTACGACCCACGCGACAACATCCTCGCGGGTACTGCGTACCTGCGCGAGATGTGGGATCGCTATGGCGACATCGCCGCCATGCTCGCGGCCTACAACGCGGGGCCCGCACGCTACGACGAGCATCGTTCGAAGGGCCGAGCGCTGCCCGCCGAGACGCGGGCTTATGTCGCTTCGCTCACGCCCGCGCTGCGCGGCGAGCGCCCTTCGAAGAGCGGTTCGGCGGTCGCCCGGCCGCTCGACTGGCGCGAGGCGGCGATCTTCGTCGGGCGCGATGAAGGCGCTCCGGCCGCCAATTCCCAGACGTCGCATCGCTCGCCGGACGACGCCCTCTCGCCCGTCCCGGCGATGCCGCAAATGCTTGTCGCCGCACAGCCGGAGGGGCTGTTCGTCGCCCGGAATACCGCTGGGGACCGGCCATGAGCGGCCCGGCGGCAATTCGCATCCCATCGTGCGCTGGCGTGTCGTGGAGGACGCCGGGGGTAGGGGCAGGCGCAGCAACCGGACGATGGCAGGATAAAAGGGCGCACGGTGCGCTTCGGTCGGGCGGTTGTTTTTGTTCATGTTTTTGGCGCGTTCCGCACCGTGCAGCGCTTTCGCGCACCGTGCGCGCCGCGCCCATCTTGATGATTTTCTGGTGCTTTTTGCACCGTGCGGATTCGCGTCATGTCCGATGACCACGAGTTCCGCATCCGTCCGGGCCGCATCCGATCGACCCGCGCGCAACAGACCCGGCCTTTCGTTGCGCAGGCGCTCGCCGCAGCGAAGAAGGCAGGCGGCGGCGTCTCGCGCTCCGGCCGCGTCACCTCCGGCAATCGCTCACGCTTCGGGCGTGGCCAGCGCGCCAGCATCCAGGCCAATCGCCTCATCACGTCGCGCACCCGCGGCGCCGTCGTCAAGGCGCGTGTGGTCCGCCACACCGCTCGATCCGCGCCGCTCGGAACGCATCTCGACTATCTGCGCCGCGACGGCGTGACCCGTGACGGGGAGAAAGCGCGGCTGTTCGGGCCGGGAACGGAGAATGCCGACGCCCGCGCCTTCGCAGAGCGCTGTGGTGATGACCGGCATCATTTCCGCTTCATCGTCTCGCCCGACGACGCACCCAACATGGCGGACCTCAGATCCTTCACCCGCGACCTCGTCGGCCAGATGGAAAAGGATCTCGGCACGAAGCTCGACTGGGTGGCCGTCGATCACTGGAACACCGAGCATCCGCATGTCCACCTGATCGTGCGCGGCGTGCGGGACGATGGCCAGGACCTCGTGATCTCGCGCGACTACATCAAGGAGGGCATGCGCGACCGGGCGCGTGAGCTCATCACCCAGGAGTTGGGACCGCGCACCGATCTCGATATCCGCCGCACTCTCGAAAGCCAGATCGAGACCGAACGCTGGACGCAGCTCGACCGCCAGCTTGTCCGCGACGCCGGCAAGTCCGGCATCATCGATCTCGCACCGCGCGCCGACCGACAGCCGGACGAATTCCACGCTCTGAAGGTCGGCCGGCTGCGGACGCTGGAAATTCTCGGTGTCGCGGGACAGGTCGGCCATTCGCAATGGTTCATCAGGCCCGAGGCGGAGAGCGTCCTGCGCGAGCTCGGCGAGCGCGGCGACATCATCAAGCGCATGCACCGCGCTCTCACCGAACGCGGCATCGAGCGCGGCTCGGCGAGTTATGTGCTGGCCGGTGAAAGCCTCGACGTGCCCGTTGTCGGTCGCCTGCTTGAACGCGGTCTGGATGACGAACTGAAGGGCACGGCCTATGCCGTGGTCGATGGCGTCGACGGCCGCACCCATCATATCAAGCTGCCGCATCTCGATGCCGCCGGCGACAGCCCACCCGGATCGATCGTCGAGCTGCGCGCCTACGAGGACGCGCAAGGTCAGCGCCGCGTCGCGCTCGCCGTCCGCTCCGATCTGGATATCCACTCTCAGGTCAACGCAGCGGGTGCGACCTGGCTCGATCGGCAGGCGGTTGCCCGCGAGCCCATCGCGCTCTCGGAGGGTGGCTTCGGCGCCGAGGTGCAGCAGGCCCTCGAGCAACGCGCCGAGCACCTGATCGGCGAAGGTCTCGCCGAACGGCAGGGCGGGCGCGTCGTCTTCGCGCGGCGTCTGCTCAACACGCTACGCGATCGCGAGGTCAGTGCGCTGGGCGAAAAGCTCGCCGCCGAGACCGGCCTGCCATTCAACCATGCCGACGGCGGCGAATATGTCGCCGGCTCCTATCGCCAGCGCTTCACGCTCGCCTCTGGCCGCTTCGCCATGATCGACGACGGCCTCGGCTTCAAGCTCGTCCCCTGGTCTCCCTCTCTCGAAAAGCAGATCGGCCGCCACGTCTCCGGCGTCGCCCGCGACGATGGCGGCGTCGACTGGGACTTCGGCCGCAAACGGGGGCTCGGCCTCTAACACCCGTCAGAAAGGAACCTCGCCATGTCCGGCACCAAGATCCTCTGGGGACAGATCACGATCGTCTTCCTGATCGTGCTCGTTACCACCTGGGGCGCGACGCAGTATGTTGCGTGGAGCCTCGGCTATCAGGCGCAGCTCGGCGAGCCGTGGTTCAGGCTCTTCGGCGTCCCGGTCTATTTTCCGGCCGCTATCATGCGGTGGTGGTACTTTTACGACGCCTACGCGCCCGGAATATTCGCGACCGGCGGCATGATCGCCGCGTCGGGCGGTTTCATCGCCATCGCGGTCGCCATCGGCATGTCGGTCTGGCGAGCGCGCGAACAGAAGAATGTCGCCACCTATGGCTCGGCCCGCTGGGCAGAGAAGCCCGAGATCGAGGCCGCGGGCCTGCTCGATCCCGACGGCGTGGTACTTGGCCGATACGATCACGAGTATCTGCGCCATGACGGGCCGGAGCATGTGCTGTGCTTTGCGCCGACCCGATCCGGCAAGGGTGTCGGTCTCGTCGTGCCGTCGCTCCTCACCTGGCCGGGTTCGGCGATCGTCCATGATATCAAGGGTGAGAACTGGACGCTGACCGCGGGCTTCCGGTCACTCCATGGCCGTGTGCTGCTGTTCGACCCGACCAATCCCAAATCCTCCGCCTACAATCCGCTGCTCGAGGTCCGTCGGGGCGAATGGGAGGTGCGTGACGTCCAGAACATCGCCGACATTCTCGTCGATCCCGAGGGGAGCCTGGACAAAAGGAATCACTGGGAAAAGACCAGCCATTCACTTCTGGTCGGCGCAATCCTGCATGTCCTTTATGCCGAGCCGGAAAAGACGCTGGCCGGCGTCGCCAACTTCCTCTCCGATCCGAAGCGCCCGGTGGAGTCGACGCTACGCGCCATGATGAAGACCGCGCATCTGGGCGAGGCCGGCCCACACCCTGTCGTGGCCAGCGCGGCGCGCGAGCTCCTCAACAAATCCGACAATGAGCGCTCCGGCGTTCTATCAACCGCCATGTCGTTTCTCGGATTATACCGCGATCCTGTCGTTGCCGAGGTCACGCGGCGCTGCGACTGGCGGATCAGCGACATCGTCGGCGGCGAGCATCCGACGACGCTCTACCTCGTCGTGCCGCCCAGCGACATCAACCGGACCAAGCCGCTGATCCGCCTGCTGCTCAATCAGATCGGCCGTCGCCTGACCGAAGAGCTCCAGGCGAAGACCGGGCGCCATCGTCTCCTCCTCATGCTCGACGAGTTTCCGGCGCTCGGCCGCCTCGACTTTTTCGAGACCGCGCTGGCCTTCATGGCAGGCTATGGGCTCAAGAGCTTCCTGATAGCGCAATCGCTGAATCAGATCGAGAAAGCCTATGGGCCAAACAATTCGATCCTCGACAACTGCCATGTTCGCGTGAGCTTCGCGACGAACGACGAGCGGACGGCCAAGCGAGTCTCGGACGCCCTCGGGACCGCCACCGAGATGAAGGCCATGAAGAACTATGCCGGGCACCGTCTGTCGCCCTGGCTCGGCCACCTGATGGTGTCCCGCTCGGAAACCGCCCGCCAGTTGCTCACGCCGGGCGAGATCATGCAGCTTCCGCCGGCCGACGAGATCGTCATGGTCGCCGGCATTCCGCCGATCCGGGCGAAAAAGGCCCGCTACTATGAGGATGCCCGTTTCCGCGAACGTCTTCTGTCGCCGCCCGCATTGAAGCGCCCGGAACAGATTCGTCCGGACGACTGGACCAGCCTGCCGATCCCGGCGCGGCCGGAAGCCCTCGATGCGCAACCCGCAGACCGATCCGACGACGAGGACCCGACCGAATCCGAACGGCGGCTGCAGCACGAGCTCCAACGGGTAAAGCCGGTAGAAAAGAAAGCGCCGATCGAGAACGAGTTCGAGATCGAGCCGCCTGACGACATCGATGAGGATGCCGTGCGCAACCAGCGCATGATCCGCCAGATGCAGGGCGTCGCACGGCAGGTCTCGCTCGATCCGAATGACGGCATGGAGCTGTGAGGGGCCATGACCAGTCACCGGAAGAAGATAAAGACCACGGTCTATCTGGACCCCGATGTCGAGAAGACGCTGGCGGATTTTGCCGCCCGCCGCGATCAATCGCAATCCATGATCGCGGAGGCGGCCATCGCGTCGTTCCTCTCGCCGGACGATGCCGAGCGGCGCGAGGCGATCGTCGCCAAACGCCTCGACCAGATCGACCGCCGCATGACGCGCCTGGAACGGGACGTTGGCATCGCCGTCGAGACCCTTGCGGTGTTCATCCGCTTCTGGATCACCACGACGCCCGCCTTGCCGGAGCCGGCGGCGCAGGCAGCGCGCGCCAAATCCAGCGAGCGTTACGAGGCGTTCATCACCGCGCTTGGCCGGCGCCTGGCGCAGGGGCCGAAGCTCCGTCAGGAGATTTCCGAAGATGTAGCTGGTTCTGATGCGCTTAAGTGATTTCTTCGTGCGTTTTCCTACGAACGGATCGGAATCTGATATCGCCTATAATCATGGTTGAGCCATATCTGGGCGCTAAGGCTTGCTATGCAGGGCCCTTCGGCGGCTTTCGACTCCATTGTTGCCGTCCTTCGTCGATATGGGACAACTCGAAACCTGCCGCTCGTGCGAAACAAGGATTTCGGGTGTCGCTATCGATGAAACCGGGGAGTCCAGCTTTCAATCAAATCGTTTTCTTCGCCATCTTCATCAGGCTCGTTATCTTGCCCGACCGTGGGAGACACGAGAATGGTAAGGACCTTTCCATATCCCCCAAGCCCAACAGACTCCTCGGATGCAGCCGCCTTGGTGAAACCGCCAAGCCAATCCCGAATATCTGTGTCGTCGGCGATCCGGTCGCCACTTCTCACGCGCGTAGGGTCTGAAGCCAACCGGGCCGTGGCTGTCCCCGCAGGAAGGCGCGTGCCCTTGCGCAGATAGTCTAGCTTTGGAAGCGATTTCATCGCCTCCGACATGAAGCAGTAATCGATAATGCCGCCGGTGCTCATGATAACGGCGACGGCGAAGTCGGTCAGTTCGGCGAAGCGAATGGCGGTGGCGGTGCGAGAGGTCACGCAGAGGTCGGCAACGGCTTCAATTGCCTCAAGCCCGGGATCGTGGGCGTCGATAGCTTTTCGAAACGGAGCCGACGGCATAAGCAGCCCCGCCGCAAAGTGGTCGGCTTCCAGCTCGTAAGGATCAGCCGTTACAAACCCGGCCCGTGACAGATGAACCCCGCCCTGCAACACCTGATCAATATGTCCCGGAAGAAAATAGTGGCCCAGCTCGTGGCTCACACTGAACCGCTGGAAGCCCGTGCTGGGAATATGGGTGGCGTAGATGATCCCGAAATTATTGCCGTGGCGAAGCAGCATACCCGACACACCTTCGGTCTTCTCAGGCTTGCCTTCGACAACGATGTCGCGGCTCTCCGCAATCGCAAACGGATCGACGGGGAGTGATGTGATGCCTTCCTCCTGAAGAAAGGCCTCCGCAGTCTGCTTGGCGATCTTCAGACTGAAAATGCGCTTCGCGGGCGTGCTCATTCGTGCTGATCTTTCTTGTTGCTGTTGCGCTTGGCCAGCATCTCAAGAAAATCCTTCGCGATCTCCCGGTCATTGCCAGTCAGCTTCCCGATATCCCGAAATAGAGGGTCACCGGCTTGTGCAAGGTCAGGGCTATCGACTCGGCCCAGCAGGTAATCGGTCGTAATCTCCAGTCCTATCGCGATCCGGCGCAGTGATTCGAACGACGGTTTGCGTGTTCCTGTCTCAAAATGGGCGATCGAACTCGCTGGCATATTCGTGCGCGCGCCCAGGTCCTCTTGACTGTAACCCCTTAATTCGCGGGCCTTTTTCAGCCGCTCCTGAAAAATCCGAGAGGGGTCTTGTTGATCAGTCATGTCTACTCCGCCATGCAAAACTTGACGAGTTTTTCGCCTCGCCCTATATACTAGACATGTATCTCATGTCGAACCCGCCAAGCGCAAGGAAAACGTGACCCTATGAGCCGCCTCCATGTTGATCATGCAGACCTCGTTTGCTTCGCAGAAGACAAGGTCAACTTGCCAAGAGACAAGGCGCAGGAGTATCGCGCGCAGGCGCGGCGTCTGCGTGAAAAGCTGGAGGGCTACCTCGCCGAGCATCCGGATTTCACGCTCAAGAAGATGATGCTCTCCGGCAGCCTTGCCAAGGGTACTGCACTTCGTTCGCTCAATGATATCGACGTCGCCTGTTACATCAGCGGCGCATCCGCGCCGAGCGACATCGCGGCGCTCCTCGAATATCTGGCTGAGCGTCTGCGGAAAGCCTTCCCGAATTTCAGCCATGATCAGGTCCAGCCGCAGACATACAGTGTCACGGTCTCGTTCAGGGGTTCCGGCCTTGACGTCGATGTCGTGCCCATTCTCTATGACGGCGATCCGCAATGGTACGGCAATCTTGTCAGTCAGGAAGATGGGTCGTTTCTCAAGACCAGCATTCCGCTGCATCTGGAGTTTGCCGGGAAGCGCAAGACGGCGCAGCCGACACACTTCGCGCAGGTCGTCCGTCTCGCCAAATACTGGACGCGCATTATGAAGCGGGAGCGTGACGGTTTCCGCTTCAAATCCTTCATGGTTGAGATGGTGTTGGCGCACTTGGCGGATGGCGGTGCAGATTTCTCCGACTATCCGGAGGCATTGCAGCACTTCTTTACATACATCGCGCGGAGCGACTTCCGCGAGCGCATCGTGTTCTCCGACTACTACGCGCCGCATACGGTCGGCAGCTTCACCGAGCCGGTCCAGATCATCGATCCGGTGAACGCGAAGAACAATGTCAGTCGGCTCTACACGGCGCAGCAGGCCGACATGATTGTCGAGGCTGCGCTCGACGCAGGCGATGCGCTCGATGCAGCGCTCGCTGCGCCGACGAAGCAAGAGACGGTCTACTATTGGCAGAAGATCTTCGGTTCGAGTTTTCAGGTTTGAGGGCATCCATGTCGCAAAGCTACACTGTATCCGAGACCACCACGTTCACTGTTACCCATGCCCGCCACATGGCGGCGAAGGTTGCTACCGATCTCAAGCGGATGCAGCGGCTTTACGGCTCGCCGTCCGACGCCGATATCAACACCTACGAAACCGAGGTCATCGATCTGTTGAAAGCTGGTTATCTCGGCGTCGTCACTTACGGCTACCGCCGGAATAACGACTGGATCGAACCTACGCTGCGCTACTCCGCACATGATCTCGCCGGTGCCGCCGCCAATGACGAAGACCCCGGTCGTATCAAGCCCGGAGCGAACATCTCGGGCGCGACTTTCTATTCCTACCTCACTTACAGCGCCGCCTGGGACAAGCTCACAAGCGACCAGAAGGACGCGTTCAAGAAGACTTTGCCTTTCTATCGCGGCGGCGCGCCAGAGCCCGGCGTCACCGGCTATTTTGCTGAAGACCGTATTTATTCCTCGGGCGGACGGGCTCTCAACCGCGCAAGCGTAAGGAGCTGGTAATGAACGCAACGCAGGGACCCGGCGAGTTTTTCGAAAGGCGCGTCACATATCCGGACATCGGTCCGCGCGAACGTCTCGCACGCCTTATCGGGCTGGACGATCAGAAGGCTCGTCTGACCAAAATTCTGGCGCTTCTCGTCAATCCGGCCGGGCTGGAGGCCTGGGCACAAAAGCACCATCCAAAGATGAACGCCTTGCTGTCCACCGTTATGCGCCGTCCGCCTCTGGTCGTTCTGGCGGGGGATGTAGGCTCCGGCAAGACCGAGCTGGCAGAGACGATCGGCGACGCTGTCGCGCGTCAGGAAGATATCGACCTGACGCTGCTGCCATTGAGCTTGTCCACGCGTGGCCAGGGCCGCGTGGGGGAAATGACGCAATTGCTGACGGCGGCATTCGACTGTGCCATTAGCGAGGCCAGCAAGCTCAAGGGGCGGTCGGGCAAAGCCCGCGGCGGGATCATACTGCTCGTGGACGAAGCCGATGCTCTGGTTCAGTCGCGCGAAAACGCGCAGATGCATCATGAAGATCGTGCAGGCGTAAACGCCTTCATTCGCGGAATTGACCGGATTGCGAACGCCAGCTTGCCCGCGGCCGTTATCATGTGCACCAACCGCCTCGGTGCGCTGGACCCGGCGGTGAAAAGGCGCGCGGCCGACATATTGTTGTTCGGTCGCCCTGACGAAGCACAGCGTCGCGCGCTCCTCGCCGGCGCGCTTGGCGAGCTTGGATTCGGCCCCGCCGACATCGATAGGATGGTGATGGCAACCGGGCAGAGTAAGGATCGCTCTTATGGCTACACCTTTTCCGACCTGACCCAACGCCTGCTGCCGGGAATTATTCTGGACGCTTATCCCGGATCGGCCGTCAAGCCTGCACGCGCGCTCGAAGTGGTGGCAGCCATGGAGGCCACCCGCCCGTTCGAGGAGGGCCACAATGGCTAACGCAGTAACCGCTCGCTGGCATGGCGACAACTATCAGTCGCGGATTTTTTGGGAGAACGCCTTCAACCTGCTCGACGACCACTCCTGCGTCGTCGAAGTCACGTTCGAGGCGGATGGCCCGAAATCTTTCGATGATGTTGTCGTCAAGTATGATCCACCCGTCGTAAGGTCGGGGCCGGATCGCGTTGCAGCCGAGTATCACCAGATCAAGTGGCACGTCGAGACCGGCGGACGTTTCGGCTATGAGGACTTCATCGATCCCGACTTTATCGGTGCGCAGTCATTTTCGCTGCTGCAGCGCTTGAAGGAGGCCCGGGAGAAACTGCCGCAAGGCCAGAACGCCCACTTTTCGTTCCTGACGACCTATCGGATCAAGGACGGCGACCCTCTGGCAGAGCTGGTCTCCGGCCACGACCGGTCGCTTTTGATTGAACGCCTTTTCGACGGCACGACCGATCGCAGCAGGATGGGCAAGGTGCGCAAGCTCTGGCGGGAGCATCTGGAGCTTCCCGATGACAGCGCCCTGAAGGCCGTGATCGGTGGTTTCCGCATCATCGACGGGCACCGTTCGCTGGAGGAGCTGCGCTCGGAAATAAACATCAAGGCGAAGGTCGTCGGCGTCATGGGATGCAGCGCGGCCGCATCGGATTTCAGGTATGACGAACTGGCTCGGCAACTGAAGATCCGGCAGCTCAATGGCCTGACCCGCGAGACACTCCTCAAGCTTTGCGGCGAAGAAGGGTTGCTGCTGGAAAAGCAACAGCCCAAAGAGCAGTTTCTTCCTGTAGCAATCCGCAGCTTTCTCGGTCCGGCTGCCGATATCGTCGGCGCGACTCCTGAAAACTCCCTGATCCTGACCGATGCTTTCAGGCAGCGCTATCTTCAGGACGGGCGCGACTGGCAGGCCGACATCAGGCCACGGGTCACCGCCTTTCTCGGGGCGGCCGTGAAGAAATCTCCGAAGCTGCGTCTCATCCTGGACGCTCACGCGTCGATTGCGTTTCTTGCAGGCGCGGTGCTCGACGTAAAATCAGGTGTCAGCACTGAATTGGTACAGAAAGGACGAGTTGGTACGCGCATCTGGCAGGCGGGCGACGGGACCACTGGCCTGCGTCTTGAGATGACCGAGCAGACACTCGGTCAGGGAAGTGAGATTGCCGTCGGCATCAGCATTGCCCAGCAAGTGGGGCCGCACGTTCGCCGCTACGTTGATCAGCACGTTCCGAATGTCGGCAAGCTCGTTACGTTCGCATTCTCGGAAGGGCCGGGACATCAGAACGTTGCCGGTGGCGGCCACGCAGCTGCGCTGGCCGAACAGATTGCCACTAGTATTCGCAGTTTGCGCGACGACGATCCCGATGGATTGGTGCATATCTTTGCCGCGTGCCCGAACAGCCTGTTGTTTTTCATGGGGCAGCATCATCAGGGAATCGCACCGTGCGTCGTCTATGAATTCGACTTCGACCGTCAGGGCAACAAGTCATACCAGCCGTCGTTTGTGATCGACTAACGCACCCTGCCTGGCATCATGTCGCGTCAGCCGCCAGACCCTGCGCGAGTTTCTCGACGAGCGCGACGCATTCGCGGACCGCAGCTTCCTTGACGACAAGGCGCTGGCCTTCCCGATAATTCTGATCGCCCGTCTTTGTGATGTAGTCCGTATCAACAAGACCCTCGCGATGGGCAAGGAGGTGGCGCTGCTGGAACAGGCGCTTCAGGAGATCGAGTTCCGCTGCCGAAAGATGCGCGTCATAGGTCTTGCCGCAGGCGGACTGCCAGAGCTTGCTTCCTTCATCAAGATTCTGGAAGGCGTTGCGGCGCGCAGCCGGTTGACCTGGCCGCTTAGCGTAGAGCGCTTCAGCAAAACGCTGAAATGCCGTTACGACCCTTTGCAGTGAATCTTCGGTAAGCAGCCGGACAATATTGCCCGCATCATCACGCGACGGCAGCCCCGCGGCGATGGCTGTCAGGTTGTCGAGTGTCGCGCGAATCGTGCTCAAAGACTGGCTAAACACAAGGTCAGCGGCATTGTGACCGCAAGCCGGACAAAAGTAGGCCGAACCAATGACAGCGTAGCGGCAGGCGCATTGCGGGCACTTGATCTTGAGTTGCATTGGATCGGTAGCGGCGGCCGGAAGAACGATCTCCTTTGGCTTCGCGTCGACCTTCATCGACATCGAGATAAACGATCGGCGCGGCTGGCGGCGATTAAATCGTTCCGCGTCGCGGCGCATGGCCTGATTGATCGAATACGTCACCTCGGCAAAGGCGGCCTCCTTAGCTTTTTCGATCTGCTCGTGCGTCCACCACTCGTCGGACTTGGCCTGATGACCGCAGAAAGGACACCACACGGCCTCGTCAGTAACGATGTCCCGCCAATCTCCTTCCTGCACCTTGAACAGGAACTCGCACTCCGTTGCCGGGCATTGCCGATCCACAAAACCGTCGGCGTCAGTTTCGGCTACGACGGGCACCGAGACTTTCATTCCATCAAGCTGCTTCAACGATTTAAGTAGGTCTTCGAACATAGGCGGTTCCCACATTTAATTTGTCGGAACATAGCATAAACACTCCTTATTTGGATTCCTTTCGTTGAACGATGCGCGCACCCTTGGCGGGTTAATTGTCGATGCGAGGCGGCGAGCATCTCCGCTTTCGGTGGTAAACTCCCAACTACGCAAATGACCAATATGCAGGTGCATTGCCGCCAACGCCTGTTGCCAGATGAAGGGTGGCTTTTCCGGCGAAACTGTCCAAGATCTGCCAGTCCGTTTCCCACTCCATTGCTACGGTTGAACGGACCTCCGAATCGCCGACGGGATCTTCGCGCGCAACCGGCGAACAATCGCGACGGGTAATCCCTCAAGATGAGGCTCTCGCCGCCGTTTTCCTGTATTTGCACGCCACGCTACTACTACGACCGAAACTTGTTGAATCGGCCTGATTCCGGGCTCTTTTAATCATCCCCGATCCGGGGATCATCTGTTGCGTCCCCACGAGAAACGGGGACGAGATGGCATCCACTCATCACAGACAGGAAGCGAGCCAGCGTGGCGCGCGCATGCTGCGCACCGCGCTCGGTAGCGCCATCGCGCGGTTTCTGGAAGACCCGTCCGTGGTCGAGGTGATGCTGAATCCCGATGGGCGTATCTGGGTGGATCGGCTTTCCGAAGGGCTGGCCGACACCGGCGAGACGATGACGGCCGCCGATGGCGAGCGCATCGTGCGTCTGGTCGCGCACCATGTCGGTGCGGAGGTTCACGCCCGCTCGCCGCGCGTTTCGGCCGAGTTGCCGGAAACAGGTGAGCGTTTTGAGGGATTGCTTCCTCCAGTCGTAGCATCGCCAGCCTTCGCCATCCGCAAGCCGGCTGTCGCGGTCTTCACGCTCGACGACTATGTGGCCGCCGGCATCATGACAACCGACCAGGCGGTGATGCTGCGCGCAGCGGTCCACTCCCGCGCCAACATACTCGTCGCTGGGGGCACTTCTACCGGCAAGACAACGCTGACCAACGCGCTGCTCGCCGAGGTGGCAAAGACAGCAGATCGCGTCGTCATCATCGAGGATACCCGCGAGCTGCAATGCGCAGCGCCGAACCTTGTAGCGATGCGGACCAAGGATGGCGTTGCCACGCTTTCCGATCTCGTCCGCTCCTCGCTTCGCCTCCGGCCCGACCGCATTCCCATCGGCGAGGTCCGCGGCTCAGAAGCCCTCGACCTCCTCAAAGCCTGGGGCACCGGCCACCCGGGCGGCATCGGCACGATCCACGCCGGCTCCGGCATCGGCGCCCTGCGCCGTCTCGAGCAACTCATCCAGGAAGCCGTCGTCACCGTCCCGCGCGCGCTGATCGCCGAGACCATCGATCTCGTCGCCGTCCTCTCCGGCCGCGGCTCGTCGCGCCGGCTCGCCGAGCTCGCGCGTGTCGACGGCATCGATGCCGCCACCGGCGACTACCGCATCACCCCCGCAACCACCTCGAATGGAGAAGCTGAATGAATTCGCCCGTCGTTCCGAATGTGACCAATCCGCCCGTCCTGTCGTCCGTGCCCATCGGTCCAGATCTGCCCGCCGGCTCGATCATGCGCCGCAGCTACCGGCGTCTCGCCAGTTCGACCGCGCTCTTCACCATCATGATACTGGCCGCCACGCCGCCGGCCCATGCCTCCGGCTCCTCCATGCCGTGGGAACAGCCGCTTCAACAGATCCTCCAGTCGATCGAGGGGCCGGTCGCCAAGATCGTGGCGGTGATCATCATCATCGCCACCGGCCTGGCGCTCGCCTTCGGCGACACCAGCGGCGGCTTCCGCCGCCTGATCCAGATCGTATTCGGTTTGTCGATCGCCTTCGCGGCCAGCTCGTTCTTCCTCAGCTTCTTCAGCTTCGGCGGCGGGGTACTTGTCTGATGGCGGCGGTCCTCGAACAACTCGACGCGGTGCCGGGCTTTTCGGTGCCCGTCCATCGCGCCTTGACCGAGCACATCCTGCTGGGCGGTGCGCCGCGCTCCATCGCGATCATGAACGGCACGCTGGCCGGGGCCGTGGGCCTCGGCCTGCGCCTCTGGCTCGTCGGCCTCGCCATCTGGGCAATCGGTCATTTCGTGGCCGTCTGGGCGGCCCGTCGCGATCCGCTCTTTGTCGAGGTCGGGCGCAGGCATCTGCGCATTCCGGCTTTCCTCGCGGTGTGAGGAGGCGGTCATGATGAATCTCGCCGAATATCGTCGCACTGCCGCTCGCCTCGCCGACTATTTGCCGTGGGTCGCTCTGGTCGCTCCCGGCATCGTGCTGAACAAGGATGGCTCGTTTCAGCGCACGGCCCGCTTTCGGGGTCCGGATCTGGATTCCTCCGTCGCGGCCGAGCTGGTTGCCGTTGCGAGCCGCATCAACAACGCTTTCCGCCGCCTTGGCCTGGGCTGGAGCATTTTCGTCGAGGCGCAACGGTACGAAGCCGCCACCTATCCCGACAACATCTTTCCCGATCCCGCGTCGGCTTTGGTCGATGCCGAGCGCAAGGCCGACTTCGAAGAAGCCGGCGCACATTTCGTATCGAGCTACTTCCTCACCTTCCTGTTTCTTCCGCCGGCCGAGGAAGCAGCGCGCACCGAGTCCTGGCTTTATGAAGGGCGTGAGCGCTCGGGCGTCGACCCGCACGAGATCCTGCGTGCCTTCACCGACCGCACCGATCGCGTGCTGGCGCTGCTCGACGGTTTCATGCCGTCCTGCGGCTGGCTCGATGACAGCGAGACGCTGACCTACCTGCATTCCAGCGTGTCGACGAAACGCCATCGTGTCCGCGTACCGGAAACGCCGATCTATCTCGACGCGCTGCTCGCCGATCAGCCGCTCACCGGCGGTCTGGAGCCACGTCTTGGCGGTCAGAATCTGCGTGTGCTGACCGTCGTCGGCTTCCCGACCGCGACAACGCCGGGCCTGCTCGACGATCTGAACCGGCTGGCCTTCCCGTATCGCTGGAGCACGCGCGCGATCCTCCTCGACAAGACGGATGCAACGAAGCTGCTGACCAAAATCAGGCGGCAGTGGTTCGCCAAGCGGAAGTCGATTGCCGCGATCCTCAAGGAGGTGATGACCAACGAACAGTCGGTGCTGGTGGACACCGACGCCGCCAACAAGGCCGCCGACGCGGACATGGCCTTGCAGGAGCTCGGCGCCGACGTCGCCGGCATGGCCTATGTCACCGCCACGATCACGGTCTGGGACGCCGACCCGCGTCTTGCCGACGAAAAACTGCGGCTGGTCGAGAAGGTCATCCAGGGCCGCGACTTCACGGCGATGATCGAGACGGTGAACGCGGTGGACGCCTGGCTCGGCAGTTTGCCCGGCCATGTCTATGCAAACGTGCGTCAGCCGCCGATCTCGACGCTCAATCTCGCCCACATGATTCCCCTCTCCGCCGTGTGGGCGGGGCCGGAACGGGACGATCACTTCGATGCGCCCCCGCTGCTTTACGGCAGAACCGAAGGTTCGACCCCGTTCCGGTTGTCTTTGCATGTCGGTGATGTCGGCCACACGCTCGTCGTCGGCCCGACGGGCGCGGGCAAATCCGTGCTGCTCGCCCTCATGGCCTTGCAGTTCCGGCGTTACAACCGCTCACAGGTCTTCGCCTTCGACTTCGGCGGTTCGATCCGCGCCGCATCGCTCGCCATGGGAGGTGACTGGCACGATCTCGGCGGCGGCCTGACCGAAGGATCGGAATCTTCGGTATCTCTCCAGCCGTTGGGCCGCATTCACGACACCTATGAGCGTGCCTGGGCCGCCGACTGGATCGTCGCGATCCTCCTGCGGGAAGGGATTAAAATCACCCCGGAGGCAAAGGAGCACATCTGGACGGCGCTCACCTCCCTCGCATCGGCGCCGGTCGGTGAGCGCACGATCACTGGCCTCAGCGTCCTTCTCCAGTCCAACGAACTCAAGCAGGCACTCCGCCCGTACTGCGTCGGCGGTCCCTATGGCCGCTTGCTCGATGCCGAAGCCGAGCATCTCGGCTCGGCCGACGTGCAGGCATTCGAGATCGAGGGGCTTGTCGGAACGGGCGCTGCGCCTGCTGTGCTCGCCTATCTCTTCCACCGCATTGGCGACAGGCTGGACGGGCGGCCGACGCTGCTCATCATCGATGAAGGCTGGCTGGCGCTAGACGACGAAGGCTTCGCCGGCCAGCTCCGCGAGTGGCTGAAGACGCTGCGCAAGAAAAACGCCTCGGTCATCTTCGCCACCCAGTCGCTCAGCGACATCGACAATTCGGACATCGCCCCGGCCATCATCGAAAGTTGCCCAACGCGACTGCTTCTGCCGAACGAACGGGCAGTCGAACCGCAGATCACCGCCATCTATCGTCGCTTCGGTCTCAATGACCGTCAGATCGAGATCCTCGCGCGAGCGACGCCCAAGCGCGACTATTACTGCCAGTCCCGGCGCGGCAATCGTCTGTTCGAGCTCGGCCTGTCCGAAGTCGGCCTGGCGCTTTGCGCCGCATCCGCAAAATCCGACCAGACGCTGATCGCCGAGATCGTCGCCGAGCATGGCCGCGAAGGTTTCCTCTCCGCGTGGCTCAACGCCCGCGACGTCGGCTGGGCCGTCGATCTCCTTCCCAACGTCAAAACACTCGCCCCTCAACCCGAAATGGAGCTTCAGTCATGAGCATCTGTCGACTTCGTAATTCCTCCGCTCTTCTCGCTGTGACCATGCTTGCCATGCCGCTCGCGGTCTCCCCCGTCGTAACCGGGCCCGCCTATGCATGGAGGATCGTCTATGATCCTTCCAACTACGCGCAGAACGTTCTGACGGCTGCGCGCACGCTCGAACAGATCAACCACCAGATCACCTCGCTTCAGAACGAGGCGACGATGCTGATCAATCAGGCGCGCAATCTTGCGAGCCTTCCGTTCTCCTCGCTCCAGACGCTCCAGCAGAACGTTCAGCGGACGCAGCAACTCCTGACCCAGGCCCAGAACATCGCCTTCGATGTGCAGCGGATCGATCAGGCGTTCCAGCAGCAGTACGGCAACGTGTCGATGTCGGCGACGGATCAGCAGCTCGTCGCTAATGCTCGCACGCGCTGGCAGAACACAGTAGGCGGCCTTCAGGACGCCATGCGCGTCCAGGCGGGTGTCGTTGGCAACATCGACACCAACCGCACGCAGATGAGCGACCTCATCAGCCAGAGCCAGGGCGCGACGGGCGCGCTTCAGGCGACGCAGGCCGGCAATCAGCTCCTGGCGCTTCAGTCACAGCAACTTTCCGATCTGGTGGCGTTGCTTGCGGCAAACGGGCGTGCCGGCGCGCTGACCGAAGCCGAACGCACGGCTGCGGCGGAGCAGGGACGGGAACAGCGCCGCCGCTTCCTGACGCCGGGCTCGGGCTACCAGCCGGGCAACGCGCAGATGTTCAACGGCAACTGAGGGCGGGGATATGGACGGCAAGATGCTGGCCCGCCTGGGCGCTGTCGTGTTCGTCGCCGTCGCAATTACGGCGGCGGTTGTCGAACTGACCCGAAAGGAGGAACCGAAAGAGGATTTCTCCACGCGCATCATCGAACCCTCGCACGATCCGCTGCGCGCGGGGCAGCGCCGGTGCCAGCAGCTTGGCCAGCAAGCCGCGAACGACCCCGAATGCCTGCGCGTCTGGGCGGAAACCCGCGATCGTTTCCTGCGTCCGTCCTCTGCACCGGCGTCGCCGTCCTCCAGCGAAGGGCGGTGAAGCATGGGTGGCTCCGGCGTTATCGACACATTTCTAGGAACCTTCACCCGCTATATCGACAGCGGGTTCGGTCTGCTCGGCGGCGAGGTCGCGTTTGTCGCCACCACGCTGATCGTCATCGACGTGACGCTGGCCGCTCTCTTCTGGAGCTGGGGCGCCGACGACGACATCATCGCCCGTCTGGTCAAGAAGACCTTGTTTGTCGGGGTCTTCGCCTATCTGATTTCCAACTGGAATAACCTCGCCAAGATTGTCTTCGACAGCTTTGCCGGCCTTGGACTGAAAGCCTCCGGCACCGGCTTCACCGCGCAAGATCTGCTCCGGCCGGGCAAGGTCGCGCAGACCGGCCTCGACGCCGCACGTCCCTTGCTCGATGCGATATCGCCCCTGATGGGCTGGATCGCGGTCTTCGAGAACCTGATCCAGATCGTCTGCCTTTTGTTTGCCTGGGCGCTGGTCATCCTCGCCTTCTTCGTTCTCGCGATCCAGCTCTTCGTGACGCTGATCGAGTTCAAGTTGAGCACGCTCGCCGGTTTCGTCCTGATCCCGTTCGGCCTCTTCGGGAAGACCGCCTTCATGGCCGAGCGCGTGCTTGGCAATGTGATTTCCAGCGGCATCAAGGTCCTTGTGCTCGCCGTCATCGTCGGCATCGGCTCGACGCTGTTCAGTCAGTTCACGCAAGGCTTCGGCGGGCAGACCCCGAGCATCGACGATGCGATGGCCATCGTCCTTGCGGCGCTCTCGCTCGTCGGCCTTGGGATCTTCGGTCCCGGTATTGCCTCGGGTCTGGTCAGCGGCGGCCCGCAGCTTGGCGCAGGCGCTGCGGTCGGCACCGGCCTTGCCGTTGGCGGCGCGGCCCTTGCGGCGGGCGGCGGCGCGATGCTGGCTGCCAAGGGCGGAGCCGCACTTCTCTCCGGCGGCGCTGCAGCCGCGCGAGGCGGAGCAGCGGCGGCCGGCGCGGCATCGTCGGCCTACACGCTCGGTTCCATGGGCCAGTCGGGAGCATCCGGCGTCGCGTCCGGCCTCGGAGGCGTAGCACGCGCCGCCGGATCGGCCTCCGTTTCCCCGTTGCGCCGTGCCGCGTCCCGCGCCTCGGAAAGCATGAAATCCAGCTTCTCCGACGGCGCGCGTGCAGGCGTCAGCGCCACCGGCGGTTCCTTCTCGTCAGGCGCAGGCACCGACGAATCCGATCCCGCTTCCGTCGCTCCCGCAGCCACACCCGATCAGCCGCCGGCATGGGCCCAGCGTATGAAGCGCGGCAGCCATGTCGCCCACGGCGTCAGCGCTGCCGCCCATGCTGTTCGCTCGGGCGACAGCCATGGGTCCGGCGCATCCGTCAATCTCTCCGAAAGTGACCGTTCATGAATCTCTTCAAACGACCTGCCGTGCATTACGGCAAGACACCTCAACCGGAAACACCTTACCAGAAGGCCGCACAAATCTGGGACGAACGTCTTGGGTCAGCGCGCGTGCAGGCGAGGAACTGGCGCTACATGGCGTTCGGTTCGCTGATCCTGTCGGCGGGCTTCGCCTCCGCATTGGTCTATCAGTCCGCGCGTGGGACAGTGGTTCCCTGGGTGGTTCAGGTAGACAATCTGGGTCAGGCCCAGACCGTCGCCCCGGCCACGGCGGACTATCGTCCGACCGATCCACAGGTGGCCTGGCATCTCGCACGCTTCATCGAGCAGACCAGAAGCATTCCCGCCGATCCGATCATCGTCCGGCAGAACTGGCTCAGGGCCTATGAGTGGACGACCGATCGGGGCGCGGCTGCGCTCAACGATTATGCCCGCGCCAACGATCCCTTCACGAAGGTCGGCAAGCAGCAGATCGCCGTCGAGGTTTCCAGCGTCATCCGCGCTTCTCCAGACAGCTTCCGCGTCGCGTGGACGGAACGGCATTTCGAGAATGGGCAGCTCGGCGCGACCGAGCGCTGGACCGCGATCCTGACCATCGTCATCCAGCCTCCGCGCGATGCGGAGCGGCTCAAGGTCAATCCGCTCGGAATTTACATCAACGCCATCAACTGGTCGCGGGAGATGAGCCAATGAAATCGGCTTTCCGTAACCCCGCCATTCCGGTTTTCCGTAAATCCGTACTTCCGGTTCTGCTGCTTTCCGCCACCGCGTTGGCTGGTTGTGCCACGCCGCAAAAGCCGCCGGAGATCAGCTACGATCGAGATGTTCCGGCTTTGCCGGCCGTTCCCGTATCGGTGACAGATGATCGGCCCCGTCCGATCCACATCCCTCCGGCCTGGACACCGGCAAAGGGCGGCCCGGCGGCCAGCACACCAGTCGCTCGCGTCGAGAACGCCAACGCTGCCGCTCGCGTGCAGCCGCGCCGGGAGGGGTACTTCAATGCGATCCAGATCTACCCCTGGTCGGAAGGAGCGCTGTATCAGATCTATGCAGCTCCCGGGCAGATCACCGATATCGCGCTGGAGCCTGGAGAGTCGCTGACAGGGGCCGGCCCGATTGCCGCCGGCGATACCGCCCGCTGGATTATCGGCGACACCGAGAGCGGCAGCGGTACGACACGCCGCGTCCATATCCTCGTAAAGCCTTCAAGGCCGGATATCACGACCAATCTCGTCGTGACCACTGACCGGCGCGTTTACATGATCGAGCTGCGTTCCGGCGCGAAACCCTATATGCCATCCGTCGCCTGGTCCTATCCGCGGCCGCGCGCCGGTCAAGGCCAGAGCATTCCGGCGACCCCGATCATCCCGGCCGTTGCGGCGCGCAACTACCGATACGGTCTGACCGGTGGGAATCCGCCCTGGAAACCAGTCTTCGTCTATGACGACGGCCGCAGGGTTTACGTCGAGTTTCCGCGCGGGATCGTCCAGGGCGAAATGCCGCCAATCTTCGTCATCGGTCCGGAGGGCGAAGCCCAACTCGTCAACAGCCGTATTCACCAGCACATCCTGATCGTCGATCGCCTGTTCGGCGCCGCCGAGCTCCGCCTTGGCAGCGGCGACAAACAGCAGGTCGTCAGGATCGTCCGCACCGATGGGGTGAGGAGCGGTCCACAATCGTGGATGCGAAGGTCCAGTGGACCTTCGCAAGCGACGAACGCCCGGAGCCATAGCAGAGGGCAGGCATCGTGAGCGAGAACAATACCGACAATGCGGCTCCCATGCGTCTTCGCGCCGAGGCGCCGCGCGTCACACGCCTTTCGCGGAAGGTGCTGGCAAGCGTAGCGGCCGTTGGGCTCGTCGGCATCGGCGGCGCGCTTATCTACGCCCTCCAGACCCGCGATGGAGGTCAAGGCGGTGAGGAACTGTATTCCACCAACAACCGCCAGACCGCAGATGGTCTCGCCGGCCTGCCGCGTGACTATGCCGGACCTGTCCTTGGCCCGCCGCTGCCCGGTGATCTCGGGCGGCCGATCCTTGACGCCCAGAACAGGGGACAGCCCGTTGTTCCGCCGACAATCACATCCCCGGCCGTCGACGAGGCGGAGCAACGCCGCCGGGCCGAAGAGGAGGCTGCGCGCACCAGCCGCGTTTTCTTCCAGACCCAACCTGGCTCAACACCGACGACACCCAGCGGCTCAACCATGCCGAATGTTCCCGGCTTCGATCTCGCCGGGCTCGCTGGACAGCCAAGTCAGCAGACCGCCCAGGATCGACAGCTTGCGTTTCTGAATGCGCCGGTCGATCGCAGGACCACATCGTCGGATCGGGTCATGGCTCCGGCTTCGCCGTTTATCCTTCAGGCCGGGGCGGTGATCTCAGCCGCGCTCATAACCGGAATCCGGTCCGATCTGCCCGGCCAGATCACGGCGCAGGTGACGGAAAACGTCTACGACAGTCCCACCGGCAGATTGCTTCTGATTCCCCAAGGGACGCGGATTATCGGCCAGTACGACAACAACGTGCAGTTCGGGCAAAGACGGGCACTACTGGTCTGGAACCGGCTGATCTTCCCGAACGGCCGCTCCATCGTGCTCGAACGCCAGCCGGGCGCCGACACCCAAGGTTATGCCGGTCTAGAGGATGGTGTTGACTATCACTGGTGGGATCTCGCCAAGGCCGCTGGACTGTCCACGCTGCTTGCAGTCGGTACGGAACTGGCGGTCAGCGATGAGGATCGCCTGGTACGCGCCATCCGCGACGGCGCACAGGACACCATCAACGACGCCGGTCAGCAGATCGTCCGGCGCCAATTGCAGGTCGCACCGACGTTGACCATCCGGCCGGGCTTCCCCGTCCGCGTTATCGTCACGCGCGATCTCGTCCTCGAACCCTACAGAGGCTGAGTATGGCAAAGCTGAAACTTGGACCGATCGCCGACGATAAGCCCGTCAAAGTCACGGTGGAGCTGCCCGCACAACTCCACCGTGATCTAGTCGCTTATGCTGAAGTCCTGGCGCGTGAGTCGGGCCAATCTGTCGCTGATCCGGTGCGCTTGATCGTACCAATGCTTGATCGGTTCATCGCAACCGATCGCGGGTTCGCCAAGGCGCGGCGTCTGCCCTAGAAGAGGATAATTGAGATCTGCAAGCATGACCGAGCGCCATTTGGAACAACAGTTCAAATGGGCAGAGCGAGCACCAGCACCATGTAGGCTATTGCTGATTTCGACATCTTCCTTGCCATGCTTAGCAAGCTGCGAAATGCGGGGTTATCATTCCTGGCAGACCAGATCGCGCTGAAAGGAAGAATTTCATCGACAATGGGTCGATAGGTGATCCCCGGAAGCCATGCTGCCGCCATCGCTTCACTGACGACCGTCAGGCCACGTCCAACAGCTACGAGCGAGAGAAGATTATCTCTCCCGACTGACTGAGGCTGTATGTACGGATGATGACCCAGATCAGCGAGTCGCTTTACGAGGTAGTCGTGAATCTCAGGGCCGGGCGCGACATCACTGACGATAAATTGCTCCATGGTGAGGTCACTCCAGCCCACCACCGGTTTCTCAGAAAGCGCATGCCCTTCGGGAAGCACGACAAACACCCGTTCGAACCAAAGCTGGTCTGTTTCACACCCCGGCCAGACCCGTGTGCCGGTCAAGAACGCGACGTCGATCTGGAATTGACGCACCGCCGCGATATGTTCGTCAGGAGTTCCTTCGATGAACTCTATATGGACCTTCGCATGGGCGTTGTCGTAAGCGAGCAGCAGATTCGCCAGAAAGCCTGACGCCAGGGACGAGAATATTCCGATCTTAAGCCGTCCGTTCTCTACACGCCCGATCCTCGCTACGTCCTCAACGCTGTGACCGATATCCCGAAGAATGCGACGCGCCTGAGGGAGAAAGCGCTGCCCAGCGTAAGTGAGGGTGACGCCGCTGCTACGCCGATGGAACAGTGAGGCGCCAACCTGATCTTCGAGGTCTCGTATAGATCGGCTAATCGCCGATTCCTGCACCCCTGAAGCCGCACCGGCTTTTCTAAAGCTGCCCTGCTCGGCCGCTGCCACGAAGTAGCAGAGATGGCGTACATCGATTGCCTCGCGGCGCTTCGCGAGCCTATCTCTCATGAGCGAGCCTATCCCCCTTCGCATCCGCCACAACCGGGAGGGGCGATAGCTCCCCGTCGTTGTGGCGGAACTCGCCGCGGGGTGTTGTCGAACTTGGAGCGGCGTTGAGGTGCAGTTCAGCGCGGAAACCTCCCTCTGGACGGTTTTTCAGAGACAGGCTCCCGCCGAGCCGCTTCGCCGCGAGGTCGGCAATCGCGAGGCCCAGCCCACTTCCCATCGCGGTCTTGTTGCGACCGCGATAGAACCTCTCGCAAACCTTGGGCAGTTCGTCTTCAGGTATTCCCGGTCCGCTGTCGTCGATCGTCAGTGCGACGCCGTCGCCTTCAAGCCTCATGCCACAATGGACAGGGCTTTCGACGCGGGAATGCAGAACGGCATTTTCCATGAGGTTCCGCGTCGCGAGCATGAACAGTGACGGATCGATATCAAGGTCTATGTCATGCAGTTTTTCGTCGATCTCGAGGAGCGCAGCGCCCGGGTAGTGCTGGCGGATGTCATCTGCCAGCCGGCTGGCCAATTTGCCCAAATTGACACGATGATTGTCGCTGTCGGTCTCGCCCCTTTCGGCATTCGTCAGGTCGGTGAGCTGTCGCATCAGCCGAGACGTCCGGTCCACGCCGACCACGATCTGACGCAGGGCGTTCGCACGAATGCCCGGATCCTCGCTCCCGAGCGCCACCTGCGCCTGAGTCTTCAGTCCGGCGATCGGCGTACGCAGCTCATGCGCTGCGAAGGCTGTAAAATCGCGCTCCCGTTCTCGGGCCGCATGCACCCGCCCGAAGAGACCGTTGAGCGAGCGGATGACCGGCTTGATCTCGGAAGGCGTATCGACGTCGGGCAGGGCGCTCAGATCGGAGGCGGACCGCGTCTCCAGCGCGTGAGCCATGTTGTTGAGGGGACCGAGACCTTTCCTCACGCTCAGCCAAATCAGCCCGGCCAGGATCGGCAAGATCAGCAATGCAGGCAGTGCAAGACCCCGGATCACATCGGCCACCAGCCGATCGCGAACGCGCATATTGTCTCCGACGAGGACTCGCATGCCGAGATCGGTGTTGACCACCGCATAGACGCGCCAGGTTTCGCCCCCGATAAGGGTCTCGGAAAAGCCGTCCTGTGCATCAGACAGCGGCGTTGCCGGGGCCGCGTCAGAGCGGCCCACCAAGGTGCCGTCCAGCGCCCAGATCTGGCAGGATAGCTGCCTATCATAAGACGCATGCATCGTCGGCTCGACGGCCGGAATCTGGGCTGCGCGCTTCGGATCGATCTCCTGGCTGGTGATCAGCGAGCTCACCATACGCGCCGCCTCGATCAGGCGAGCATCGAGGACGCGTTCCACCTCGGCTCGCGTGCTGAGATAGATCCAGGCGATCGCCGACATCCAAACGACGCCCGTCGTGATCATCAGGATCATGAAGAGCCGGCTTCGGATCGATTTCATATGCTGTCCTCCGCCAGCCTGTAGCCCACCCCGCGCACGGTTTCGATGACGCCAGGGCCGAGCTTCTGTCGCAGATTGTGGATGTGAACCTCGATCGTGTTGCTCTCCACGTCCTCCTGCCAACCATAGAGCCGGTCCTCGAGCTTCGATTTCGACAGGATCTGGCCCGGCCGCTCCATCAGCGCGTGCAGAATGGAGAACTCGCGGCGGGAGAGCCGCACACCCTCGCCCGATTTCGAGACCGCCATCGTCGCAGGGTCGAGGCGCAGATCGCGCCAGATGCGGCAAGCCGAGGCGCCGCCGTTGCCCCGTCTCGTCAAGGCCCTCAGACGGGCGGCGACCTCGTTCAGGTCGAAGGGTTTGCCGAGATAGTCGTCTGCGCCGGCATCGAGACCGGCAATGCGGTCGGGGATGCTGTCACGCGCGGTCAGCAGCAGCACCGGCGTTCCCACCGCCCGTCCTCGAAGCTCGTTCAGAACGTCGAGACCGGACCCGTCCGGAAGCATCAGATCGAGAACCACCGCATCGAAGGCCGAGCTGCGCAGCGCAGCCGAGGCATCCACGCAGGTGGAAACGGCGTCCACAGTGAAGCCGGCCAGGCCGAGGCCAACTTGCAACCCGTTCATCAATACTGCGTCGTCTTCGACTACCAAAACTCTCATCGCAACCTGCTCGACTTCAACAGAACAACCGCAATCTGCCGCCGACCTTAAGCCAGCCTTAAGGTGACGGGCGCGGGTCTCGCGTCCAGGCAGGGTCCCACCCTGTCCGGCTCACACGAAAAGGAGATCCCGTATGCCTACTCTCACGCGTCGCGGCGCCATGATCACATTGGGGGGCGCGGCCCTGGCGGTGCCTCTCATGCACCGCACGGCTCTCGGGCAGAATGCCGACGTGTCCAAGGAAATGATCCTCAACGACCCGGCTGCGCCCGTTGCGGGCAACCCGAAAGGCGACGTCACCATCGTGGCCTTCCTCGACTACAATTGCCCGTTCTGCAAAAAATCCGCGCCCGACCTTGATCGCGTCGTCAAGGAGGACGGCAAAATCAGGCTCGTCTACAAGGATTGGCCTGTCATCCGGCCGACCTCGATCGACGGCGCGATGATGGCGCTCGCCGCCAAATATCAGGGTAAGTACGACGTCGCGCACCATGCCCTGATGGGCATCCCCGGCGTAGGCGTTCCAAAAGACAAGATGCGGCAGGGCCTCCAGTCCGCAGGCATCGACATGGCTCGTCTCGACGCCGACATGAAGGCCAAGTCCGCGGAAATCGACGCCCTCATCAAGCGCAACATGGCGCAGGCCGATGCCATCGGGTTCTCGGGCACGCCGGCTTACCTCGTCGGCCCGTTCCAGACCTCGACGCTCGACTATCAAGGTTTCAAGCAGGTCGTCTCGGATGCGCGCAAGAAGCAAGCCGGGGAGCAGTGAGCCGGGTCCCGCGCTCACCAGCCCCGCTCGCGATGCCTGATGTCGATTGTGCCGCCTCTGAGCATGTGGGACCAATAGAGCCACGGCAGAATCTTGGTCTTCAAGTACCACATGCTCTTGCGGGGCACGCGCGGATCGAGCGGAAAGCTTGGCGTCACCTTGCCGCCATAGGCGAACTCGGCGAGCACGATCTTGCCGAGGGCCACCGTCAGCGGGCAAGAGCCGTAGCCATCATAGGCCTCGGCCATGTCCTTGCCCTGTATCGCCGCCAGCAGATTGGCGACCACGACCGGAGACTGGAGGCGGACGGCCGCCGCCGTCTTGGCGTTGGTGGTGGAGGCGGCATCACCGAGCGAGAACACGTTCGGATATCGCACATGCCGGAGCGTCGCCGCATCGACCTCGATCCAGCCCGCCACGTTCGCCAGCGGACTGTCTCGAACGACATCAAGCCCCGTCTGCGGCGGGACGACATGGATCATGTCGAAGCGCATCTCGACGTCGCGCGCCACACCATCCTTGTCCGTCACGGAAAACAACGCCGCCTTCGCAGGTCCGTTGATGGCGATGAGGTTGTGCCGGTAGCAGGTGTCGATACCGTAATCGTCGACCGCTTTCTGCAAGGGCGGCACAAAGAAGGGCACGCCGAACAGCGCGTCGCCGGCAAGGCAGAATTTCAGCTTCGAGGCATCGAGCTTGCCGCGACGACGCAGATGATCGGCCATCATGTACATGATCTTCTGCGGGGCGCCGGCACATTTGATCGGCATTGCCGGCTGGGTGAACAGCGCGGTCCCGCCCTGGAATTCCTGAATGAGGCGCCAGGTATATTCCGCCGTGTCGGCCCGGTAGTTGCTGCACACGCCGTTCCTGCCGAGCGTATCCCTCAACCCCTGGATGGCGTCCCAAGCGATCTTCAGTCCGGGGCATGCGACGAGATAGTCGTAACCGAGCGTTCGGCCGTCGCTCAGGCTGACGACGTTATTCTCCGGGTCGAAGGCGCTGACGGCTGCTTTGATCCACGTCACACCTTTGGGAATCAGCGAGCGTTCCTCCCGCTCGGTTTGCCTGCGCGTGAACACGCCCGCACCGACCAGCGTCCAACCCGGCTGGTACGAATGGGCCTCCGAGGGTTCCACGATTGCGACATCCAGCCTCGCGTCCCGTCGCTTCAGCTCGGCCGCAACCGTGATGCCCGCTGCCCCGCCACCGACGATGACGATCCGATGCTTAAGCGCAGCGGCTCCGGCAGTTTGTTGCTTCGATGTGGTGTCCATGGCGATCCTCCCACTTGCAGATTTACATATCTGGTTTTATGTAAGTATGTAATTCATATTGACAAGCGTCAAGGAGCGACTCCATGAAACCCATTCCCGTCACGGAGAAATTTTCTGTCCTGGGGCAGTTGCAGCCCAAGGATTTCGCGGAACTCGCCCGACGCGGCTACAAGACGGTCATCAATAATCGGCCGGATGGCGAAGAAGGCTCACAGCCGGGATCGGCTGCGGAGGAGGAGGCGGCCAGAGCGGCGGGCCTCGACTATGTCTTCATCCCGGTAACGAGCAGCAACATGCGGCCGGAGGACGTTCGGCGGTTCGCGGAGGCGATCGTCGCGTCGGACGGACCGGTGATCGCGCATTGCAGGTCGGGCGCGCGCTCGTTCTACATGTGGATCCTGGCCGGCAATGCCGACGTGGAAGGCTTCGGCAACGACAAGCTGATCGCCGTCGCGAACGACGTCGGCATTGCGCCCGATGCAGCGCGGACATGGCTTGCCGCAAATCGTCCTCCCGCTCCCGTCAAGCCAAAAGTCAAAGGCTTCTTCGATCCGCGCACCTGGAGCATCCAGTACGTCGTCAGCGATCCAGCCACGGCAAAATGCGCCATCGTAGACCCGGTTCTCGACTACGACGAGAAATCCGGATCGACCAGGACCGAGCATGCCGACGAAATCCTCGCCTACATCGCCGACGAGGGCCTGACGGTCGAATGGATCCTCGATACCCATCCTCACGCCGACCATTTTTCCGCCGCCCGCTATCTCAAGGAGAAGACCGGAGCTCCGACCGCGATCGGAGCCCATGTCGTGGATGTGCAGGCTCTATGGAAAGGGATCTACAATTGGCCGGACTTCCCGGCTGACGGCCGCCAGTGGGACCAGCTCTTCGCCGACGGAGATACCTTCAAGGTCGGCACGATAGATGCGCGGGTGATGTTCTCGCCGGGGCACACCCTCGCATCGATCACCTACGTGATCGGCGACGCCGCCTTCGTCCACGACACGCTGTTCATGCCGGACTCCGGCACGGCGCGCGCTGATTTCCCGGGCGGCAGCGCCAAGGTTCTCTGGAAGTCCATTCAGGACATTCTCGCCCTGCCGGACGAGACGCGCGTGTTCACCGGACACGACTACCAGCCTGATGGCCGACAGCCGCGATGGGAAAGCACGGTCGCGGAGCAGAAGAACTTCAACCCGCATATCGTCGAACAGACGGAGGCAAGCTTCGTCGCCCTGCGCGAGGCACGCGACGCCACGCTGCCAATGCCCAAGCTCATCCTGCATGCGCTTCAGGTGAACATGGCCGGCGGCCGGCTTCCCGAACCGGAGGGCAACGGCCGGCGCTATCTAAAAATTCCGCTCGACGCGCTCGAGGGGGCGGTCTGGTGATGGACGCCTATCTTGCTCCCCTTGCCGGCGGCGCGCTGATCGGCTTGTCGGCAAGTCTTCTCATGCTGCTCAACGGCCGCATCGCCGGTATCAGCGGCATCGTCGGTGGATTGCTCGGCCAGCGCGGCGAGCGCTTCGGCCACGATATCGCATTCGTCGCCGGCCTCCTTCTCGGTCCGCTGGCCTATCTCACGATCTTCGGCAATGCGCCGCAAGTGATCGTAACGGCATCCTGGCCCCTCCTGATCGTCGCCGGCCTGCTCGTCGGCTTCGGCACCCGCATGGGATCCGGCTGCACCTCCGGGCACGGTATCTCGGGACTGGCACGTCTGTCGCCCCGGTCGTTCGCCGCGGTGCTGACCTTCCTCGCGACGGCGATCGTCACGGTGCTGGTGATGCGCCTCGGAGGCTGGCTATGACGCCGCTGCTTCGCATGCTGACGGCGCTCGCAGCCGGTCTTCTGTTCGGGCTCGGTCTCGCAATTTCGGGCCTGCTCAACCCGGCCAAGGTCAAGGCCTTCCTCGACATCACCGGCGCGTGGGATCCGAGCCTGATCTTCGTGCTCGGTGCGGGGGTGATCGTCGCCTTCATCGGGTACAGGATCGCTTTCGCGATCAACAAGCCGCTGCTCGACGCCCAACTTCATCTGCCGGCCAAAACCCGCATCGACCGCCCGCTCATCCTCGGATCGGCGATCTTCGGCGTGGGCTGGGGCCTGGCCGGCTTCTGCCCCGGTCCTGCGATCGCATCCCTGTCACTCGGCCTGCTCCCCACGGTGATCTTCGCCGTCGCGATGGTCATTGGAATGGTCACGCATGATCGGTTCCTGGCCGGAAAGGGGTGAGCCATGCTTGCCAATATCGGCCCCGCGCTCGCTTCGGGCGGACTCGTCGGCTTTTCCCTCGGTCTCGTCGGTGGCGGCGGCTCGATCCTGGCGACGCCGCTGCTGCTCTACGTCGTCGGCGTGACACAGCCACATATCGCCATCGGCACGAGCGCGCTCGCCGTTTCGGTCAACGCCTTCGCCAATCTCATCGGCCATGCTCGCAGCGGCAACGTCCGTTGGCGCTGCGCGATCGTCTTCGCCGGCGTCGGCACGTTCGGCGCGCTCGCCGGCTCTACGCTCGGCAAGCTGGTCGACGGCCAGCGCCTTCTCTTCCTGTTCGGTCTGCTCATGATCCTCGTTGGCGTCATGATGCTCCGGCCGCGCAAAGCCGCCGCATCCGCCGAACGTCCGGCCGATCTGAGGACATGCCTGATCACCGCCACCGTCGCCTTCGCGGCCGGGTCCGCCTCAGGCTTCTTCGGAATCGGCGGCGGCTTCCTGATCGTGCCGGGCCTCATCCTCGCGACGGGCATGCCGACGATCAAGGCGGTCGGCTCATCACTGCTGGCCGTGGGCAGCTTCGGGCTCGCCACCGCGCTGAACTATGCCGCGTCCGGCCTCGTCGACTGGCCCGTCGCGTTCGAGTTCATCGCCGGAGGGATCGTTGGCGGGATTCTCGGCATGATGCTCGCCAACCGTTTGTCATCCGGCAAGGACACGCTCAACCGCGTCTTCGCGGCGCTGATCTTCGTGGTCGCGGCCTATGTTCTCTACCGGAGCGCGGGCGCCTTCATTGGTTGACCGCAGCGCTCTGCCGGCCGACCACGTCCGATGCCAGCGGCGCATCGCCCACCATACCGACGGCGCGGAAAGGCCGGTGCAATACGCGAGCAGATCAGAGAGACGCTGGCACCAACAATCATCGCCCACGCCTGACCGTGCGTATCCGGCTTCGTAGTTGGAACAACAACTTTGATGAACAGCGGAGGAAAGACATGCCCCTATTTCGGCTAGGCTCAGGACCCATTAAATTTGTTGCGCGATGGTTGGCGGATTGATTCAATGGTGATGCTGGGAGGCATCGCCATGACTGATCTTTTGCTGCTATCGGAGGCGCAGATGCGCCGGATCGAACCGTATTTTCCATTGTCGCACGGGATTGCGCGGGTTGATGACCGGCGGGTGATCAGCGGCATCGTCTTCGTCATCCGAAATGGTTTGCGCTGGCGCGATGCGCCACCCGGCTATGGTCCGCACAAGACGATCTATAACCGGTTCGTGCGCTGGAGCCGTCTCGGCGTGTTCAACAAGATCTTTGCCGAACTGGCGCGCAAGGCTGGTAAGCCATCTCGCCTGATGATCGATGCGACGCATCTGAAGGCGCATCGCACGGCTGCCAGCCTTTTAAAAAAGGGCCTGTTCCCCGACGTATCGGGCGCACGAAAGGCGGCCTGAACTCAAAGCTGCATGCCGTCTGCGACGGTCAGGGGCGCCCCGTCGTCATGCTGCTCAGCGAAGGCCAGATGAGCGACTACAAGGGGGCGGCGTTGATGCTCGATGCGTTGCCGCCCGCTAGCCAGTTGCTTGCCGACAAGGGCTACGATGCCGACTGGTTTCGCCGAGCTCTCGCCGAACGAGGGATCATGGCCTGCATCCCATCGAAGTCGAACCGCAAAAACCCGATCGAACATGACCGCAAACTCTATCGTCAGCGGCACAAGATCGAGAACATGTTCGGCAGGCTCAAGGACTGGCGGCGCATCCACACCCGTTACGACCGATGCGCACACACCTTCATGTCCGCCATCTGCATCGCAGCCACTGTTATCTTCTGGCTCTGATCAATGAGTCCTGACCCTAGTTCTTATTGCTTTGTTCGCCTTCGGCGTGCCGATCGCTGGCAGTGCTGCGGATCTTAGGGTCTATGGACCTGGCGGTCCGGCGTCGGCGATGAAAGAGGCGGCGGCCGCTTTCGCGAAACTCAAGAACAAGGACGTCGTGGTGACCGCCGGGCCCACCTCGCAGTGGCGTCAATCGGCTTTGAACGACGCCGATCTGATCTACAGCGGCTCGGAAACAATGATGCACGACTTCGTGTCCATGTTCGACGGCCGACTGAAATCGGAGGACGTCTACCCGCTTTACCTGCGACCGTCTGCAATCCTCGTGCGCCTAGGCAATCCGGAGAAGATTGGCGGCATCGCCGATCTGCTTAAGCCCGGTCACAGAATCCTTGTCGTCAACGGGGCGGGACAGAACGGACTCTGGGAAGACATTGCCGGACGCCTCGGAAGCATCGCCGATGTCCGTGCGCTTCGCTCAAATATCGCCGTCGTCGCCGAGAATAGCGCTCAAGCGAAGAAAGCATGGACGTCGGACCAGACATTGGACGCGTGGATCATCTGGAACATCTGGCAACGCGAGGCTCCCGAACTGGCCGATCTCGTCGAGGTCGAGCCAAGTTATCGCATCTATCGCGACATCGGCATTGCAGCGACCGAGCGCGGCAAACGCAATCCTCTGTCGGCGGAGTTCGACGAGTTTTTGAAGGCCAAGGAGGGTGCCGACATTTTTGCTAAATGGGGCTGGATCACTCGATAATCGCTGGGCCCAAGCGACCGCCTCAAAAGAGGGTGCCGCGCACCCCCGACTCACAATTGCGCGGTTCTGGATGTGACCCGCGCATATGCGTCCTCGCCCGCGTTTTTGAGGCGGCTGTTTTCATGATCGTGGTCCGCGGTCCTCTACGATAGCGCCAGCGCACGTTTGGCGCCTACGGGAGCAAAGCGGATACAAGCGGTGTGAGAGAACCGTCGGCTTGTCCACTTAAGGCTAGCTTAAGCTTGCGATTGCGTTTCGGTCCGTAAATCCACCGAGGACCGAATGGATGCCGTCACGACGATGCTTTCTGATCTCGACCGCCGCTCTCCTGTCCATACCGGCGACCGGCACACGCGTTGCGGCCCAGCAGCCATCCCCTGAGGACGTGTTCTCTGATCCGGTGACGCCCGTGCTCGGCAATCCGAACGGTGACGTCACGATCGTCGAGTTCTTCGACTACCAGTGCCCCTTCTGCAAGAGCACCTACCCCGAGCTCAAGAAGTTCGTCGGCGACGACGGCAATCTGCGCCTCATGATGCGCGATTGGCCGATCTTCGGCGAAGCGTCGCGATTCGCGGCCGAACGCGTTCTCGCCCTCGATCCGCAGGCCTACGGCCGCGCGCACGAGGCGTTGATGGGTACTGAAGGGCGCCTCACCGAGAGCGACGTGATCGAGGTGCTCGAGGATGCCAGCGTCAAAGGCCTCGCGTCAGCTCACTCACCTGAAGCAGTAGCGGACACGTTGTCGCGCAACGACCGGATGGCCAAGGCCTTCGGCCTGTCCGGCACGCCCTCATTCGCCATCGGTTCGAAGATTTACGGTGGCGTGCTCGATCGAGCCGGCCTCACCCAGGCAGTGCTTGAAGCGAGGGGGAAGCGGAGGTGATGCTGGATCGACGCTCTCTTTTGGTCGGCGGCCTGGCAGCCGCAACCTTCGCCTCCGCACCCGCGCACGCCTGGGACGGGGCCTTCGACACGGCAAGCGCCCGTATGGACGGGCTCCAGGACGTGGAAACACCGCTGTTGTCGGCGACGACATTGCACGCGACGCGAATTGCCTCCGAAACCTACGCCGGTTGGGCGGCGGAAGGCGGATGGCCGGCCTATCCGTTCACGCAACGGCTTTCCCTTGGCGCGCAGGGCAACGACGTTTCCTGGCTGCGCCAACGCCTCGCTGTGACGGGCGACCTGGCGACGCAATATGGCGCGGGCACCGTCGTCGACAGCTTCGTCGACGCCGCCATTCGCAGGTTTCAGGCGCGGCATGGCCTCACCGTGGACGGGGTGGCGGGCGCTGCCACGTTCGAGGCGCTCAACCGTCCGGCGGCAGACAGGGCGCGGAGCCTCACTGCGAATATTCCCAGATTGCAGGCCGCTCTGGTCGACGATCGTCGCCAGGTGACGGTCAACGTTCCCTCGGCGCAGATCGAGATGGTCGAAGATGGCGCCGTGGTGCTTCGCCAGTCGGCCGTCGTCGGTCAGCCCAATCGCGCGACGCCGCTGCTTTCGAGCAAGATCCACGAGATTAACTTCAATCCCTATTGGCATGTGCCGAAAAGCATCATCCGCCGCGATCTCATCCCGATCATCCGCAGGGACCCGGATTACCTGACGCGTATGGGGATGCGTATTTACACCGGCAACTGGAAAGAAGTGTCGCCGTCGAGCATTGACTGGAGCACCGACGAGGCGACCAACTACGTATTCCGGCAGGAGCCGGGGAGCCGCAATGCCCTTGGACGTGTCCGCATCAACTTCGCCAATCAACATTCGGTCTATCTTCACGACACGCCCGACCCGGGCCTGTTCGGCGATGCCAGCCGCTTTCACTCATCCGGCTGCGTCAGGGTTCAGCGCATTCCGGAATTCGTGACCTGGCTGCTCAAGGATACGCCGGGTTGGTCTACCGAGGCCGTCGCGGAATTCCTGACCAATGGTCAGCGCCGGGACGTCGCGATCACCAATCCCGTTCCGGTCCACTTCGTCTACATCACTGCCTGGGGCGTTCCGGCGGGGCCGGCGCAGTTCAGGAAAGACATCTATTCTCTGGTGGACGGCTCGTGACGGCAAACGCCGCGGCGGAGCTTAATGCTGCCTTAAGCTCGCAGGCAAAAGGCAGCAGACATTCAGATCTGTCCATAACATCGACTGGTGCCTCACGAATGAAAAAGCTTCTACCCGCCATCGCGCTCGCAACGATGCTCGCCGGCTGCAACGACAATACTGAAACGGCCTCGTTACAGACGGCAAGCAACTCCGAGGCGATCCTTGCGTCGCTGAAGAGCCAGGGCCTGACTATCCACGGCCCCCTGGAGGTGCCGGGCGGATTGCAGGCCTATGCCGCGAGCTCGGGCACGCAGCCGCTGGCCGTCTACATCATGCCCGACGCCAATTATGCGCTGATCGGCACCCTGATCGATGCCAAGGGCGATTCTGTTGCCGACGCCGCGTTGAAGCAGGCAACGAGCGAGCCGATGCAGCGGGAGGCCTGGGGAGCGCTTGAAGCCGCGGCCTGGGTTCAGGACGGCAATCCGAATGCGGAGCGCGTCGTCTACGCATTCACCGACGCCAATTGCCCATTTTGCAATGAGCTATGGCGTTCGGCGCGGCCATGGGTGGAGGCCGGCAAGGTCCAGCTTCGCCACGTCATGGTGGGTGTGATCCGGGCAGACTCGGCTGCGAAGGCAGCCGCAATCATCGAAGCCGCCGATCCGCAAGCCGCCTTGACGCAAAACGAGATGAACCACGGCTCCGGCGGGATTGCCCCGCTGGCGAAGATCTCGCCGGAGACCAACACCAAGCTCACCGGCAATGTTGAGCTGATGAGGCGGCTTGGCTTTAGCGGTACGCCCGGCCTCGTCGCGCAAGGCAGCGATGGCGAACTGATCCTTCAAAGCGGCGCACCCCGAGGAGCCGCTCTGGAAGCTTTGTTCGGGCCGCTCTAGGCGTTTCGGCGGGGTTTTCCTACATCCAACGAATAAAGATGCCCTTAAGTCTGCCTTAAGCTGCCGATCCGACCTCTCCCGCCGTCGTAACGTCAAGCGGGAGCGTGCATTGCCTTCAAGAACTGTCTGGTCCGTCATTCTCGCGGCCATGATCATGGCGTTTGCAGCGCTGTCGATCACGCCGGCATCGGCGCAGGTGACGTCTTCGGGTGGAATGCCGCTTCCCGTCGATCAGGCGTTCAAACTCTCGGCGACACGACAAAACGACGGTAGCGTCCAGATTCGATGGACGATCGCGCCGGGATACTACCTGTACCAGGACAAATTCAGCTTCGCTCGCAGCGGCTCGGATCTTCCGGTTCCCGAGCTCCAGGGGAACGGCCAGAGCAAGGACGACCCGACCTTCGGCCCCTCGACCGTCTTTCACGATCACGTCGCCGCAGTGCTTCCCCTTGATGCCTCGGCATCCGCTCCGCTCGAAGTCCGCTATCAGGGATGCCAGGACCACGGCATCTGCTATCCGCCGATCGTGCGCCATGTCGATGCGACGACGCTTGCCGTAACCGATCCGGAGGAGCGCGCCCCGGCGACGCAGGCGAACGAGTGGACGACCCCGGCCGTCACGACTCCTGCGCGCGGGCCGGCGACCGGAAACGAGACCGGCATTTCCATCGCGGCCGACAATGGCGGCATGATCGGTTCGCTGCTGAAGGACGGCGGCGTCGCAATGGTTCTGGCAAGCTTCATGCTGTTCGGCGTGCTGCTCGCCTTCACCCCATGCGTCTTCCCGATGTACCCGATCCTTGCCGGAGCTATCGCGCGCCAGGGCGAGTCCGTCACCGCGCTGAGGGGCTTCACCCTGTCGCTTGCCTACGTGCTGGCGATGGCAAGCGCGTTCGGCCTGCTCGGCGTGGCGGCAGCCTGGTCCGGACAGAATTTGCAGATGGCGCTTCAGTCGCCGCTCGCCATCGGCGCGGTCTCCGTGCTCTTCGTCGTGCTGGCCTTGTCGATGTTCGGGCTGTTCGAACTGCAACTGCCATCGGCCTGGGTCAATGCCATCGGCCGGCTCGGTCAGGGCAATCGCGGCTCTTTGGCCTCGGCCGGGCTGCTCGGCTTCACCTCGGCACTGATCGTCGGGCCTTGCGTGACCGCGCCGCTCGCCGGTGCTCTGATCTACATCGCCCAGACCGGCGACGTCGCGCTCGGGGCAGCATCCCTCTTCGCGCTTGGCCTGGGCAAGGGCATTCCGCTGATCGCTTTCGGCACACTCGGCCCGAAGGCGCTGCCCAAAGCGGGAGCGTGGATGACCGTCGTCCGGCAGGCGTTCGGGTTCGTCTTCGTGGCGACCGCCATCTGGATGGTCTCGCGCATCATCCCGGCAGAAGCGGGCCTTGCGCTCTGGGCCCTACTCGCGATCGGTCTTGCGGTCTGGCTGGGTGCCTTCGATACGATCGGGCCGGATGCTTCGGGGCGGCGGCGGGCGGCAAAGGCCGCCGGCATCGCGGCTGCACTCTATGGCATCGTGCTGGCCGTCGGGGCTGCCAGCGGTGCCGGAGATCCCTTCCGGCCTCTCGCCAACCTTGCGGCCGGAACCGGAGGCGCTCCCGGTTCTTCGGAAGCGCTTGCCTTCCGCAGCGCGGGCACGCCCGCCGAGCTTCAGACGGAAATCGCGGGACGGAACGGTAAACCGAGCCTGCTCTACGTCACCGCGGACTGGTGCGTTACCTGCGCCGTCATAGACCGCAGCGTCCTGTCCGATCCCGCCGTCCAGTCCACGCTCGCCCGCTTCAATCTCATCAAGCTCGATGTCAGCGGCAACACGCCGGAACAGCGGCAGATCATGCAGGGCCTTCAGGTGGTCGGTCCGCCGACGATGATCTTCGTCGATCCCGAAGGGCGAGAGGCGACCGGAACGCGGCTTGTGGGAGATGTGACCAAAGCGACCTTGCAAGCCTCTGTTGAGCAGATTGGGTCCGACAAGACCGGGACGGTGCGATGAACGCCATCGCGATTGGGCCTTTCGTCTTCGCCTCGGAGCAATTCGCGGCCATTCTCGGCATCTTCACCTTCACGATCGCGACGTCGATCCTCGCGCGCCGCGTCGACCCTATCATCGGTCAATGGTCGACCTGGGCGCTGATCGGCGGCCTGGTCGCTGCCCGCCTTGGTCATGTCGCGCTGCATTGGCAAAGCTTCGCGGCCGAGCCCATGCGGATCTTCGCCTTCTGGCAGGGCGGCTTCCAGCCGATTGCCGGCTTTGTCGGCGTGCTGCTCGTCAGCGTGTTCTTCATCCGCTCGCTCAAGGCCGGGCTTGCTGCCGCAGGGGCCCTCGGCCTCAGCCTCGTGCTGTGGGTCGGCGTGACCCAACTCACCCAGGCCACGCTCGGTCAGCCCGCCCCGACAATCGCGCTTCAGCAAATGGACGGTCCTCCGCTCGCGGTCAGCGACGTGATCGGCAAACCCGCTGTCGTCAATCTCTGGGCGAGCTGGTGCCCGCCATGCCGCAGGGAAATGCCGCTGCTGGCGGAAGTCGCCGCAAGCCGTGATGACGTCGCCTTCCTCTTCGTCAATCAGGGCGAAGGCTCGGAAACGATCCGTGCCTATCTCGCAAAAGAAAACCTCAAGCTCGATCGCGTCCTGCTCGACCAGTCGATGCAGATCCCCCGCCACTACGGAAGCATGGGACTTCCCATCACCCTGTTCCTCAGAGCCGACGGGACACTCGCCTCCATGCACATGGGCGAAATCTCGCGCGAGGCGCTCAATGCCGCCATCGAGAGGCTTGGAGGCTCGACATGATGCCTGCCTGCCCGATCCGATGGCGGGCGGCCCGTTCCCTTAACCCCGAACCTGAACCATCCGCATTCCCTGACCGGAGCGCGGACAACGATGCGTGAATCGAAATGAGTCTATCAAAAAAGAGCGGATTGTTTTCCGCCTTCCTGTTCAGCCTGGTCGCCGCCGGCTGCACCACGGCGACGATGCCGACAACCGCCGTCACGCAGCCGCTTGACCGCAATCGGCCCGCGACAGTCGCCAGCTACGCCGCCCAGACCAATGAAAGGTTTCCGGTCGCGGCGATCGACACATCTCGCGTCAATCCGAAGAACCTCCGACAGCAGGTGGACTACCGCACAAGCGAGCGGCCGGGCACCATCGTGGTCGATACGAAAAACCGCTTCGTCTATCTCGTTCAGGAGGGCGGAAAGGCGATGCGTTATGGCGTCGGCGTCGGCCGCGAGGGAATGGAATTCACGGGCACCGCCAATATCGCCTGGAAGCAGGAATGGCCGAAGTGGACGCCCACACCGGACATGATCAGGCGCGAGCCGGAAAAATACGCCCAATGGTCCGGAGGCATGGAGGGCGGAGCCAACAATCCGTTGGGCGCCCGTGCGCTCTATCTCTTCAAGAACGGCAAGGACACCCTGTTCCGCATTCACGGCACCAACCAGCCGGAAACGATCGGCCATGCCGTTTCCTCCGGCTGCATCCGCATGATGAACCAGGATGTCATCGACCTCTATCGCCGGGTTCCGACGGGTTCGAAGGTTGTCGTGATCTAGCCATACCGACAATATGCCTGCCTAACAAAAACAGGCTTCTGTCTCCTCGAGCCGGAAGCCTTTCAAGCCACTGGGACGACTGCCATGGAGAACGATTGGGATCGTAGATTTGAAGGTGAAGACTATCTGTTCGGGACTGAGCCGAACGCCTTTCTTGCCTCGCAAGCCTTCCGGCTTGAGCCAGGCATGAAGGCGCTCGCAGTGGCCGATGGAGAGGGCCGTAACGGCGTCTGGCTCGCCGAGCGCGGCCTCGACGTCGTGTCGATCGACGCCTCGACGGTCGGCCTTGCCAAGGCGCGCGAGCTCGCCCGCCGGCGCGGCGTCACCCTGGAGACCGTGCTTGCCGATCTCGCCGAATGGGAGTGGGAGCCCGAGGCCTACGATCTCGTCGTCGCGATCTTCGTGCAGTTCGCTCCGCCCGAGCTGCGCCGGATCATGTTCGAAGGCTTCCACACCTGCCTGAGGCCGGGCGGGCTCCTGATCATGCAGGGCTATCGCGTCGAACAGCTCGGCTATGGCACCGGCGGCCCGCCGCACGCCGATCATCTCTATACGCAGGACCTGCTGATCCGATCGTTCGGGCATTGGGAAATCCGCCATCTTCGCGCGCATGACAGCGCGATCGAGGAAGGCGTGGGGCATTCCGGCATGTCTGCGCTGATCGATCTCGTCGCGGAAAAGGCAAGGCACGATGCCCTTCCGTTGCCGGCGATCGGGGCGGAGCATGCCGAGCTTCGCGTCGCCGCTCAGGCTTCCGCACGGCCCGGAGCGGATATTGCGGAGGCACACCCCTGATCATCTCCCAGAAGGGCCGCAGCCATCCGATCCAGGATTCCGGCCAGACGATCGGCCGGGCCCGCGCGCAGGCGGCTCATCACGAAGTGATCGACGCCGGGTAGCGAGATCACGGCGGAGCAATCGGAAGGCATTGCGTCCGCGCAAGCCTCGATCACGCCGGCCGGGATCGTTCGATCCTCTTCGCCCGCAACGATCAGCACCCGCCCGCCGAAACGTCTCAGGATGTCAAAGGCATCGCTGTCGCGCCAGCTCTCGTGGCGCCGGATGATGGCCGAAAACGCCGGGCCAAAGGGCACCGTAAACGCCTGGCCGACGTACATCGCCGGGGCGATCATGACCAGGGCGTTCAGCGAGACGGTTTGCGACAACCTGACAGCGACATAGCCTCCCATGCTCATGGAAACCGCACCGAGCAGATTGCGCGGCCGGACCGCCTCGATCGCTGCTCGCGCTTCGTCGACCCTCAGCGCCAGCGAACTCTTCTGTACATCGCCGCCGGTCAGTCCATGGCCCCGATGATCCAATGCCAGCGTACCAATACCGCGCTCGGCGAGATCGACGCGAAGCGGGAATATGTCTGCGGAGGCCGTGTTACCGCCGCCGTGCAGCAGCAACGCCGATCGATCCCGAGGCCCGAAGTAGCTCGCGTGTAGCACATAGCCACGCATCTCGACTTCATAGCTGACGACTTCGTTCGGCATCTGACCCCAGCTATCCAACCAGCAAATGCGACATCGAGGGATCGGGGATGACCACAATAGCGCTGCCGTCGCGGACGTTGTCGGCGAGATGAATGACATCCTGATTGAGCATGCGGATGCAACCAGAGGACACCGACTTCCCGATGGTTGAGAATTCAGGAGTCCCATGGATGCGATAGATCGTATCGCGGTTTCCTTCATGAATATAAAGCGCCCGGGAGCCGAGCGGGTTGTTCAAGCCGGGAGGCATGCCGCCATTGTCGATGCTATACGGCTCGAGTTCAGGCTGGCGCGCGACCATTTCGTTGGGCGGACGCCAACGAGGCCATTCGCGCTTGTATGCGATGTGCCCCTGACCGGCCCAGGCGAACCCATCACGTCCGACGCCCACGCCATACCGGGTCGCCCGACCGTTCGATCTGACATGATACAGATAACGGTTTGGTGTATCGACGACGACCGTCCCTACCTTTTCGCCGGTCGGATAGTCGACTTCGGTTCGCCACCATTTCTGGTCGACCTTGGAGACATCGACTTCGGGGATCGGAAATTGCTCGTTCGGCAGCGCCGCGTACATGAGCGGGACCACAGGTTCCGGCTCGAGCTCAGCGACAGGCGTCATCGTCGGAACGGTTTGGCCGGTCGAAACGCAGCCGGCCAAAATAAAGGCGCTGGCACCGAGCATGAACGCGCGTCGGCCCATCGGGCCGATAAACATGATGTTCGTCAATTGTCTCTCAACCTTCTGAATTCGTTCAGTTCAGAAGCCCGAAACTCCAGCCCCACCTTAAGCCTGCCTTAAGGCCGGCGCTTCCCGTTGCCATCGACAACGGAGAACCCTGCATGCCTCATACGAAATGGACATACTTTGCGGTCCGCGACCGCGCTTCTAAACCAGCGAGCCGCCAGAAGGTCTCACGACAGCTTGAGGGTGCTGCAACGCGGCGGCAGATCCTCGTCGGCGCGCTCTCGATGGCGGCAGCCGGCGCTCTGTCTGCCGACGCGACCGCCGCACCTTCGCTCGTCACGAACCTGCGCGAGTATCACGAGACCCTGGCGCGGCTGTCGCCGCACTACCAGGCGGCACTTGTCGACATCGGAGCGGAATGGTGCGCCGTCTGCAAGACGATCGATCAGAAGATCCTGCCCGATCCCGGTGTCCAGCACGCGATGCAACGGATCGCGCTGATCAAGGTCGACGTCACCCGGATGGATCAGACGAGCCGCGAGCTCCTCAGATACCTGCGCGCCGACGGGCCGCCGACGCTCTTCGTGGTCCAGACCGAGAGTGGGCGCGAATACAGCGGCACCCGGTCGGTCGGGTCCGTGACCGCGCGCGATCTCATTCGACGCCTGCGCCCCTTCGCTTAGGTGCTGAAGCGTCCCCGTTCTCATTGATTGAAATCAAAGCGGGATGGAGGAAAGTTAGGATATTTACATAATTAAAGAAAGTCATGGAACGTGTCGTGAAACTGTTGCTCAAACTCGCATTTGCCGGCGTATGCGGGCTTGGTCTGTCCTACGCCATCGCCATCTCGACACCGTATTGGTTCAAGCCGAAGACCGAAGCGTCCGTCGATAGTACGGATGCGACCCTGATCCGGCAGGGCGAATATCTCGCCCATGCCGGCGATTGCATCGCCTGCCACACCGCCCCCGGCGGCAAGCCCTTCGCTGGAGGGCTCGGCATGCAGACACCGATGGGCACGATCTATTCCACGAATATCACCCCGGAAAAGGACACGGGGATCGGCGGCTACAGCTATGGAGATTTCGAGCGGGCCGTGCGCAAGGGTGTCCGACCGGACGGCACGCATCTCTACCCGGCCATGCCCTATGTCTCCTATGCCGTCGTCCGCGACGACGACATCAAGGCACTCTACGCCTACTTCATGTCGAGCGTCCCGGCCGTTCGGCAGGACAACCAGCCGACGACCATGCCGTGGCCGCTCAGCATGCGCTGGCCGCTCGCTTACTGGCAGCTCGCTTTCGCCCAGCCCCGCCACTTCACCACCACGGTCACGGATGCGCAGCTTGAGCGTGGGGCCTATCTGGTCGAGGGGCTCGCCCATTGCGGCGCCTGTCATACGCCGCGCGGCATCGCGTTTCAGGAGACGGCGCTTGCCGACGGCGCCAACAGCCGCTTCCTGTCGGGCTCGGTTCTTGAGGGTTGGTACGCGAAGAACCTGCGCGGCGAGGACACCGGCCTCTCGACATGGACGACCGCAGAGATCGTCGACTTCCTGAAGACCGGACGCAACGACAAGACCGCCGCCTTCGGCTCGATGTCGGATGTCGTCGAGCATTCGACCCAGCATCTGTCGAACGAAGACCTCACGGCGATCGCGACCTATCTGAAATCCCTGAAAGCTCGCGACGGCCGCAGTCCGACATGGCAGCCGAAAGAGGATATCACCACCGCGGCGCTCAAGGCCGGCGACTACAGCGCACCGGGCGCCACCTCCTATGTCGAGCACTGCGCGATCTGTCACCGTATGGACGGCAAGGGGGCGCCACGCATCTATCCGGCGCTCGCCGGAAATTCGATGGTGTTCGCCGACGATCCGAGCTCGCTCATTCAGGTGACGCTCGCCGGAGGGCGGATGCCGAAGACCCCGCACGACACAATGGCCTTCACCATGCCGGGCTTCGCCAGCCTCACCAACCGCGAGGTCGCCGACGTCCTGAACTTTATCCGCAACGGCTGGGGCAATCACGGCAGCGAGATCAGTGAAGCCGACATCTCGCGTATGCGCCACGAGATTGAGCGCAAACCGAAACACTACGTGCCGGGAGAACAAAAATGAACAAGCGCTCCCTTACACTGACCGGAGCTGCCATCGTGGCGGTCGCTGCGACAGCAGGAGCATTCGCGTTCCTGCACGAGCCGACACTTGACGCGCCGGCCGTGGACGCGATCGCAGTGCTGGATGCCAACGGCAAGAGGATCGGCGACTATCGAATTCCGGCGGACAATACCATTGCGGCGGAACCGAACGCCGATGCCATTCGGCTTGGACAGCGGCTCCTCAACGAGACCGCGCGCCTGCTGCCTGCGAATGTCGGCAATGGTCTCAACTGCAATTCGTGCCACATGGCTCAGGGAAAGCTGTCCGACGCCAATCCCTACATCAACACGACCAACAGCTATCCGTCCTTCAATCCGCGCGCCAACCGCGAGGTCGATCTGACCATGCGCATCAACGGCTGCTTCCAGCGCTCGATGAACGGCAAGCCGCTCGGCACAGACAGCACCGAGATGCATGCGATGCTCGCCTATATGGACTGGCTGCGCCAGGGGGTGGCGAAAGGCGACAAGACAGCCGTGCGCAACGCCGGGCCGATCGACGAGAGCCTGGTGCCCGATCCCGAGAGGGGGAGGACGATCTACGCCGCCCAGTGCGCCTCCTGCCATGGGGCCAACGGCCAGGGCATGAAGGATCAGGCCGGAGATTACATCTTCCCGCCGCTCTGGGGTGATGAATCGTTCAACATTGGCGCAGGCCTTGCCCGGACCTACAAGGCGGCGCAGTTCGTCAAATACGCCATGCCGCCGGCCATGCATCTGGAGGCGCCGCTCGGAGCAGGCGGGGTGCTGTCGGATCAGGATGCCGTCGACGTCGCGGAATTCTTCACCCACATGCCGCGGCCCGATTTCGCCGGCAAGGTGAACGACTGGAAGGGCGTCAAGAAGCCCAAGGACGCCCGGTACTAGACGTGACTTTTTTGTGGCTGGATCCCTTCTCTTAAGCTTGCCTTAAGGTTGGTTTCCGAGCGCTGAACTCCGTGTGCCTGCCGCAAGAGCCAGGACGCGAGCGGGAGGGATAGCGCATGGTGACGATGGGACTATTGCTGGCGTTGAGCTTCGCCGTATCGTTGCTCGCGCTCGCCTTCCTGATCTGGGCGATCAGCAACCGGCAGCTCAAGCTCGATCAGGACGACGCCAAAGTCATTTTCGCGGCCGGCGATGAAGGCCACCTCGACAGTCCCGATGCCGAACACTCGCCTGCCAGACGCCATTACTTCGACGCGGCTACCTCCGGGATCGATCGAATTTCCAAGAAGCCCGTCACCGTGCTTCTGGTCGCGGCGACCGTCTGGCTGATCGTCGGCTCGACCTTCGGCTTGATCGCATCGCTGAAGCTGCACTGGCCCGACTGGCTTTCGGCCTATGCGCCGCTCACCTTCGGCCGGGTCCGCACCCTGCACCTCAACCTCGTCATATACGGCTGGCTCTCGCAGATGGGCGTGGCCTCGATGATCTGGATCCTGCCGCGCATCTTCCACACGCCGTTGCGTGCCCCGCGGCTGCCGATCATCGGCGCGATCCTCTGGAACATCGCCGTCTGTCTTGGAGCCATTGCCATCGCCAACGGCTGGACCGATGGCGAGGAATGGCTGGAAATCCCCTGGCAGCTCGACATGCTGCTGGCGCTCGCCGGCGTGTTTTTTGTCATCCCTCTGGTCAAAACGACGATCGCCCGGCAGGTGCACCACATCTATGTGTCCGGCTGGTATTTCCTCGCCGGCATCCTGTGGTTCCCCTGTCTCTTCGTCATCGCCAACATCCCCTACATCCATTCCGGCGTCGAAGAGGCGACCGTCAACTGGTGGTTCGCCCATAATGTGCTGGGGCTCTGGCTGACGCCGCTCGGGGTCGGCACGGCCTATTATTTCATCCCGAAGATCATCGGCAAGCCGATCTACTCCTATTCCGTCTCATTGCTTGGGTTCTGGGGCCTCGCGCTCTTTTACAGCCAGGTGGGCATCCATCATCTGATCGGCGGACCGGTGCCCACCTGGGTCGTAACCCTGTCGATCGTCCATTCGGTGATGATGTTCATCCCGGTGATCGCGGTCGCCATCAATCAGCACGTCACCGTCGCGCGCAATCTCTGGGCGCTGAAGGAATCGCTGCCGCTGCGCTTCATCTCCTTCGGCGCGGTCATGTACACGCTCGCCTCGTTCCAGGGCTCGACCGAGGCGCTGCGCTCGATCAACACCGTCACCCATTTCACCCACTATACGGTCGGCCACGCCCATCTCGGCGCCTATGCCTTCGTGACCCTAGTCATGTTCGGCGCCGCCTATCACATGCTACCGCGCATGACCGGACGGGCCTTTCCCTGGCCAGCGCTCATCAACACGCATTTCTGGCTGATCGTTGTCGGCTTCGCGATCTACTTCTTCGGGCTTTCGATCGGCGGCGTCCTGCAGGGCCTCGCCATGCTCGACGCGACCCGCCCGTTCTCCGACAGCGTGACGGTCACGATCCCCTATCTCGAAGCCCGCAGCGTCGGCGGCGGCCTGATGACGCTCGGCCACATCGTCTTCGCAATCAACGTCGCCGCCATCCTTCTTCCGCGCCGGGCAATGGCCGCCGCAAAGGTGGTGCCCGCAGAATGAACCGCTATCTCCCTCTTTCCATTCTGGCCCTCGGCATTCTCGCTTTCGCGACCCTCATGCTCGTCATCGCGCCCGGCATCCAGATCAGCCAGCACGACATCCCGCCGGAGCTCAAGCCCTATACCGAGCAACAATTGCGCGGGCGCGAGGTCTATGTCTCGCTCGGCTGCGTCTACTGTCACAGCCAGCAGCCGCGCTCGCCCGACCAGGCGCCGGACGGCGTGCGTGGCTGGGGCCGGCCGGCGATTGCCGCCGACTACACCTACGACCGTCCGCACCAGCTCGGCACGATGCGCACCGGACCGGACCTCCTCAATGTCGGCGCGCGCCTTCCCTCGCGCGACTGGCATCTGACCCATCTCTACCAGCCGCGCGCCATCTTCGACTGGAGCATCATGCCGGCCTATCCCTTCCTGTTCGAGGAAAAGGACGCCGCCGCGCCCGGCGATGTCGTCGTCGCCCTGCCGTCGGAATATGCGCCCAGATCCGGCGTCGTGATCGCCAAGCAGGAAGCGCTCGACCTGACGGCCTATCTGCAATCCCTCGACCGGACATATCCCGCACCCGCCAACGCGCTGCGTGACGACGGCTACAACCGTCAGGAGGGCGGGCGATGACGGCTGACAAATCTCCCCACCAAGACGAGGCCGGACGGCCCGACGAGAACTTCGAGCCCTACGAGCTTCACAGCAAGATGCCCTGGCCGCTGATCGCCATCGCCGTCGGCCTCGGCATCTGGGGCGCGGCGACGCTGTTCGACACGCGCGAGGATGTCGCGGCGGCCCGCGATGAGCGCATCGCGGAAAGCCGTCTGGCGACGGGCGCCGGCACCGAGCCGGGCTCCGCCCTCTTCGTCGCCCGCTGCTCGACATGCCACCAGGCCGATGGCATGGGCGTGCGCGGCGCCATTCCACCGCTCGCAGGCTCCGCCTTCGTCGCGCGAGGCCCCGAGCTCGTCTCGACGATCCTGCTGCGCGGCATCGACGGACCGATCCGCGTCGGCGACCACAATTACAACGGTCACATGCCGAGCTTCGCCAGCGTGCTGACCGATGTCGAGCTTGGTGAACTCGCGACCTATGTGGCGCACCGTTTCGGCAAGTCCTCCGAGACGATCGAAGCGGCGGCCGTCGCGAAGCTTCGCGGCGCTGTCGCGGACAAGGGCAGCTTCAAGGGCGGGACGGAGATCGCGGCCACAACCGCACTTGAACTCGGCAGTCAGCCCCCCTTCGTGGCTCAGACGGCAGTCTCACTCAGCCCAGACGTCTCCGCGATGATCTTTACCGGACGCGGCGAGCAATGGGCCTGCGCGAGCTGTCACGGGGATCTCGGCCAGGGCAAGGAGAACGTCCCGCGTCTGGCGGGACTGCCCGCAGACTACATCGTCAAGCAGATCGACGATTTCCATAGCGGGCGTCGACAGAACGAATCCATGAAGATCGTCGTGGCCTCGCTTTCCGATGAGGAGAAGCGCCAGCTTGGAGAATATTACGCTGGCCTGCGCGTGCCTTCGAACGCCAAACCCGAACTCGGGGGTGATCTCGCGCGCGGCGAAGCGCTGGCGCTGCACGGCGACTGGAGCCGCAACGTGCCGGCCTGCTTCTCCTGTCACGGCCCCTCGGGCTTCGGTGTCTCGCCGGAGTTTCCCGCACTCGCCGCCCAGCACGCCTCCTACACGGCAAGCCAGCTCGCCGCCTGGGTCGGCGGACACCGCAACAATTCCTCGCTCGACCTGATGGGACGGATATCCCGCGCGCTCTCCGACGCCGATCGCAGGGCGGTCGCAGACTATCTCGCCTCGCTTCCCCCCGTGCCGGCAGGAGAAGACGCCAAGATTGCAAAGATCGGAGAACGGCCATGACGGAGCCAGTGCAAAGCGTGAGCGCAAAACCCGCCGATCCCCAGAAGGGACGCATCGCGCGAATGTGGATCCATGCGGCCGGAGCGGGCCTGATCGTCGCCGCGCTCGGCGCACTCGCCTATGAGAGTGGTTTCATTCCGGGTCGGCAGACTGCGCAGGACACTGCTGGCCATGCGACCGCTGGCTTCTTCCAGCCACCGACCGACGACCAGATTCCGAACGACCAATTCGGTGCTGCTGTCCGGCGCGGGCAGGCGATCTTCATGAACACCTCGACCAACGCCTCGCAGTATGTCGGCAATGGCCTGTCCTGTTCGAACTGCCATCTCGGCGCCGGCCGCCAGCCCTTCTCGGCGCCGATGTGGGCTGCCTGGGTCCAGTACCCGAAATACCGGTCGAAGAACAAGCAGATCAACACCATGGAAGACCGTGTCCAGGGCTGCTTCACTTTCTCGATGAATGCCCAGCACTCGGTCAAGGGCGGCCCGCCGCCGCATGGCGACGACATCTATCGCGATCTCGAAAGCTACTTCTTCTGGCTGGCGACCAACGCGCCGACGAACAAGGAGCTGGAGGGTGTCGGCTTCGGCAAGGTCGCCAAGACGGAGCTCGGCTACTCCCCCGAACGCGGTGCGCAGGTTTTCGCGGCCAATTGCGCCGTGTGCCATGGCGGTGACGGACAGGGCCAGAAGGACATCAACGGGCGCTATGTCTTCCCGCCGCTCTGGGGCGCCAGTTCCTATAATTGGGGCGCCGGCATGGCGCGCATCGATACGGCGGCCGCCTTCATCAAGCACAACATGCCGTTGTCGCAGCCCGGCCGACTGACCGATCAGGACGCCTGGGACGTCGCTGCCTACATCAACAGCTTCGAGCGCCCGAAGGATGCGAGACAGAAAGGCAAGACGATCGAGGAAACACGCAAGCAGTACCACGACGGCGATCAGATCTACTACGGTCAGACCGTCAACGGGGTGCTGCTCGGGGTGGGCACGCCGGATCCGGAACGTCCGGTCGGCGCCGTGGACTGAGTGCCGTGCGCCGCCTGTTCGGCGTCAGTGGCATGGCTTGCGGCGGCTGCGCGCGCGGGCTGGAACGGCAGATCGGCCGTCTGGGAGGGGTCAGCACTGTCGGGGTGCATCACCTGACCGCGTCGATGCTGGTCGATTGGGACGCGGAGCGGCTCTCCATTGACGACATTGCCGCCGCTGTCTCGCGCGCCGGGTACAGGCTGATCGACCGCCACCGGCCCGAGGAGCTCTCGGCGATCCTCACAGCCGATATAAGCCGCCTTTCGCTGCGCCTTGCCGTCGCCGTCATGTCGGGGATGTGGTCGATGGCGCTTGCCGTCGTGCTCTACGTCTCCGTTCTGGATCCGGACGTCGCGTGGTGGATTGCGCTTGGGTCCGGTCTGCTGGCCCTGCCGGTTGTCGCTTGGGCGGGAGCCGGCATCTTCTGGATGGCCGTGCGATCGATCCGCCTGCGCGCGCCCGGCATGGACCTGCTGATCGCGCTCGGCGCGGGCGGCGCCTTCCTCCTTTCCATCGCCTCGCTCGTCTCCGGCTCCTGGCATGTCTGGTTCGACACGGCGACGATGCTGATCACGCTTCTTCTGGTCGGGCGAGTGCTCGACTCCACCACCCGTCGCGGTGCCCTCGATGCGCTGAAGGCGCTCGAGGACGCGGCCGCCGAAACCGCCGTCAGGCGTACGGCGTCGGGAGACGAGGTGGTCCTGTGCGCGGAGATCGGAATCGGCGATCTCGTCGTCATCGACGCCGGAATGACCGTCGGCGTCGATGGAACCGTGCGGGAGGGCGCAACGCTGGTCGACCGCGCCGTGTTGACGGGCGAGAGTCGGGCGATCCCCGTCGAGGTCGGGCAGCGCATCGAGGCCGGCTCCGTCAATCTCCAGCGGCGCATCGTCGTGGCGGCCGACCGTGGTTTCGGCGACCGCGATCTCGACCGGATGGGCGGAACGATCGCGATCGAGCTTGCCCGGCGCGGCGCGGCTGCCTCACGCGCCGATCGTCTCGCCGCCGCGCTGAGCTGGGCAATTCCTGTGCTGGCGCTGTTGACCGCGCTCCTGACACCGCTGTTTGGCATCGCCCCGCAGGATGCCGTCCTCAGAGCCTTGACCGTGCTGGCGGCGGCCTGCCCGTGCGCGCTGTCGATCGCCGCTCCGCTCGCTCAGGCGCGCGCGGCCAGCATCGCCGCGGTCTCTGGCCTGCGTTTGCGTAATCCCACCGCCTTCGAGGCGCTCGCCCGCCCGAAGACTGCCATCTTCGACAAGACCGGCACCTTGACCCATGGACGCCCCATCGTGGTCGACGTTGCTCCGGCGTCCGGCTGGTGCGAAGCCGAAGTTCTGCAAATCGCCGCGCGAGCGGAAACCGGCATCGACCACCCGCTGGCGCGCGCAATCGTTGATCGGCACGGCCGGGAAGAAGGAGCGGGCGGGACGCGTCTGGAGCGGGGCGCCGAGGCGCAGGATCACGCCGGACACCGCATCGCTGTTCACGGAATCGAGCGCGACGACGGGCTGACTTCGCTGGCCGTGACTCTGGACGGCTTCCGTATCGGAACGCTCGCTCTGGCCGATGCCCCGACCAGCGACGCGCGGGAGACGCTTTCCCGGCTTCGAGCGCTCGGCGTTGAGACATGGATCGCCTCGGGGGATGCCGGCGGACCGACTCTGCGGATCGCCGACGCGCTAGGCGTTCCGCACGACAAGGTGCGTCACGGCTGCACGCCGGCCGGGAAGGCCGAACTCGTGAAGACCTTGGCCTCGCCAGTCCTGTTCCTTGGCGACGGTGTGAACGATGCCCCGGCACTCGCCGCCGCCAATTGCGGGATATCGGTCGCGGGGGCCCACAGCGCCGCAGCACAGACCGCCGACGTGGTGATTGTCAGAGGTGGCATCGGCCGGCTTTTGACCGGGATGAACCTTGCGCGCAGCACCGCATCCGTCACACGGCAGAATCTCGGCCTCGCCCTGGTCTACAACCTCGCCGCCATTCCTTTCGCAATCTTCGGCGTCTTGTCGCCATCGCTGGCTGCGCTCGCTATGCTTGCGAGCTCCTTGTCGGTCGCTCTCAACAGCCTCCGACTGACCCTGCCGCCCGCTACGGCGCCCTCATCGGCAGCCGAAGTACCGCCCGCGAAGCTCTCGGACGCACCAGCAAGCTAGCGGCGTCATCATATCGCGATCACGCGGCCAGGACTTGTCACCTTAGCGGGCGGGTGGCGGAAATAGGCCTCCAGGGCCTCGATCGCCGTGACGGACATCTGGCCCCGATCACGCCCAAAACGGCCGGGCACTCCCTGGGCGGTGACGAAGGCAACGTCATAGGATGCATCAAGGTCGAGCTTTTGGTCCCCGATGAAAATCTCCGCTATGCGCGTTCCGGATGGATTTTCGATCTTTGCCATGATCGTCAGGCCGCAGAAGCGCTTCACGTAACCGCTCATCTGGCCGAAGGGGTCCGGCGAGAACGTCCGTTCCAGATTCTCCTCCATCATCATGCGGATTTCCTCTCCTTTGAGGATCACCGTCGAGATCGGAGGATTGACCGGTATCATGTTCCAGAGATCGCTCAGCCTGACAGGGCCAGGCACGACCGGAGCGCCGTATCGCCAGCCATTCGAGAAGGCTATTTCCCGACCTGAGGCGTTGCAGAGCGCCGCCAGGAGGACGTCGTCCATCGAGCAGTCAAGGATCGTGTTGCGATGCAGGGCGGCATCCACGCTGCCCACTTCGGTCGCCAGATGGTCACGCATCGGTGAAACCACTGCCTCGACCAGATCGGACATCATGGGATCGGGGTCAATCGTCTCATCCATGGCGACGAGCTCATGCCGTTCGACCCGGACCGTCCCGCGCTCGACGCCGAGATCCAAACGGCCGACGAAGGCGCCATGGCAACCAGACTGGATGATGGTTGCTCCATTGACGACGATCGGCTTCTCAAGGCGGTCATGGGTATGGCCACTCAGGATGACATCGAGCCCGTCCACGAGCCCGGCGAGCTTGATATCCGGTGGCAAGCCGAGATGGGACAGGACGACGATCAGATCGACCCGTTCCTTCTGACGGAGCCTGCGGATCTCGCGCGGCAGCTCCTTGTCTCCGTTCGTGAAGCGCAGCCCTTCGCTGAAATGCGGCGGCATCGTCTTGTCGAGGATGGTCGCTGCGATTCCGACGACTCCGATCCTGACCCCACCACGCTCTATCACGCGTGACGGGCGAAACGGCCGGCGCCCGGTCTTCAAATCAAAGCAGTTGATTGCCAGCACCGGGTAGTCGAGGCGCTTTGCCAGCGCCCTGAAATGCGCCGGCCCCCAGGCAAACTCCCAATGTGCGGTCATCGCGTCGAGGCAGAGCGCATTGGTGAGCGGAACCAGCGCCTCGCCTCGCGAAGAGACGGCCGTGTAGGTCCCATGGAAGGTATCGCCATTGTCCAGCGCGACAACGGCGTTGGGACGTTCCGCTCGAACTTTCTTGAAATATCCCGCGATCCGGGCGTAACCGCCGAGCATCGGAAAGCGCGGCGTCGCGCCGTGCCAGATCAATTCCGGGTGCGGCTCCACATACCCGTGCGTGTCATTGATTTGAAGAAGCGTTATACTGCGCTTTGACGATGCACCCATTTTGCCCATCCTTTCCGGGCAATGCGCCACCGGATGGCTGAGTGCTTGGCTCACCAGCTTAAGGCTGGCTTAAGGCAATGCGGACTGGTCAGCGAATCCGGGCGAAATTCGCTGCGCCGCGCACGACGCCATTCCGCTCGGAGCGGGCTTCCGGCCTGACCATGTTCAGGAGCGCCCGCTCCGGATCTCCGGCTCCGAACACGGCTTCGATGCTGCGCACGCACAGAATGACCGACTCGTCGGCTAGGCTGTAATAGACCTGCTTGGCCTGGCGTCGTGTCGTTACCAGCTCGGCCTTGCGCAGTTCCGCAAGCTGCTGGCTAAGGGCAGGCTGGCCGATTCCAGAGGCCATATCGATTTCGGTTACGGATTTTTCCCCGTCAAGCAGGAGGGACAGGATCATCAGCCGTTGAGGCTGAGCGAATTTACGCAGCTTGTCGGCCGCGACATCGGCCTGCGCGCGCGACTGCCACAGGGATTTCATGCCTCTCTCCGGCAGAACCAGTCGGTTTCCTGCTGTGTTTTTTCATTCGCCGGCAAGAGCAACGGCTGGCCCGGTTGCCAATCCGCCGGGGCGAGCTTGTCTCCTGAGTGGGCAGCCTGCAACGCCGTCACCATGCGCAGCATCTCGTCGATCGAACGACCGATCGTCAGGGGATAATGCGTAATCGCACGGATCACGCCCTCCGGATCGATGAAATAGGTCGCCCGCACCCCTGCGCTGTTCTCGGCCGCCTCGTCGATCATGCCGTAGGCACGGCCCACGAGCATCGACGGGTCTTCGATGACCGGGAAGGGGATCTCGACCGAGAAGAGCTCGCGGATCGCTCGGGTCCAGGCGAGGTGCGCATAAAGGCTATCCACCGACAATCCCACCAGGGCGCAGTCCAGCGCGGCGAAACGGTCGTGCGCCTTCGCCAACGCCACGAACTCCGTCGTGCAGACCGGGGTGAAATCCGCAGGGTGGGAAAAGAAGACAAGCCACCGGCCCCTGTAGTCGGAAAGCCGGAGCGCTCCTTGGGTCGAACGTGCCTCGAAGTCGGGAGCGGGGTCGCCCATCCGCAAAGCACTGGGATACGTGGTCACATTGTCCATTCGAAAAGCGGTCTCGCAAACGTCATTCATTCACCCACTATGTCGCACGGCGTTCGGGTTGACGCAAGACGCTTACATAATTACATAGTTCGACAATAACATAAGTGATTGGCGTGCCGTGGTGGCAAATGCTGCCGTTGTCGAGCTGGGCGTGCCCGATCAAAGCTTTCAGGAAGCCCGACAATGAACGTGAAGCTCGGCCGGGGAGCGGAGTTTCAGTGCTCGACGGGTCGCCTGTTGTTGGCGGGCGGCGCGTCGGGACCCGCACCTCAACCCAATCCGAGGAAAACCGCGATGCTCGACGCCCTGCTGCTCGCCAGAATCCAGTTCGCCTTTACCGTCAGCTTCCATTTCATCTTCCCGGCTTTCTCCATAGGCTTGGCGAGCTACCTCATGGTTCTGGAGGCGCTCTGGCTGAAGACCGGCAACGGGGTCTACGCCAATCTGTACCGTTACTGGCTCAAGATCTTCGCACTTGCGTTCGGGATGGGCGTCGTATCGGGGATCGTGATGTCCTACCAGTTCGGCACGAACTGGTCGGTCTTTTCCGACAAGGCCGGTCCCGTCATAGGTCCGTTGATGGCCTACGAGGTGCTGACGGCCTTCTTCCTTGAGGCCGGCTTCCTTGGCGTGATGCTCTTCGGCATCAACAAGGTCGGGCCGAGACTGCATTTCGTGGCGACCTGCATGGTCGCGCTTGGCACCTTCATTTCCGCCTTCTGGATTCTGTCGGTCAATAGTTGGATGCAGACACCGACCGGCTTCGAGATCGGCGCCAACGGCCAGTTTCTGCCCGGCCCGAGCTGGTGGGCGATCGTTTTCAATCCAAGCTTCCCCTATCGCCTCGTTCACACCGTCATCGCCGCTTACCTCACAACGGCGTTCGTGGTCGGCGCGGTCGGCGCCTGGCATCTTCTTAAAGACAAGACGAATCCCGGCGCGCGCAAAATGTTCTCCATGGCGATGTGGATGGCGGCGATTGTCGCGCCGATCCAGATCTTCGCCGGCGATCTGCACGGCCTTAATACGCTCGAGCACCAGCCCGCCAAAGTGATGGCGATGGAGGGGCACTACGACAGTCATCCCGAAGGTGCGCCGCTCATCCTGTTCGGTATCCCCAACAGCGCCGAGAAGCGCGTCGATTACGCCCTTGAGATTCCGAAGGCGTCCTCCCTCATCCTAAAGCACGATCTTAATGCGCCCCTGGCCGGACTCGACACGATTCCCGAGGATCAGCATCCTCCGGTTGGCGTGGTCTTCTGGTCCTTCCGCATCATGGTCGCTCTGGGTTTCGCGATGCTGGGGCTCGGCCTTTGGAGCCTCGCCGCCCGGTATCGCAAACGCCTTTACGAATGGCCGTTGCTGCATCGCGCTGCGATCGCAATGGGGCCGAGCGGTTTCGTGGCGGTGATCGCCGGCTGGGTCACAACCGAGGTCGGGCGTCAGCCTTTCACAGTCTACGGCCTGCTGAGGACGGCGGAATCGGCGGCGCCCTTGGAGGCACCCGCTGTCGCCGCCTCATTGGTCGCGTTCATCATCGTTTACTTCGCGGTTTCGGCGCGGGGACCTTCTACATTCTGAAGCTAATGGCCAAACCACCGCAGCCGCACGAGACAGCCGATCCGTCGGGTGGAAAGCCTATCCGCGCCGCCGGCATCACCCCGGCAGTGGCCGTCGAAGGGAGAGCGTCGTGATGATCGATCTCACCATCATCTGGGCAGCGATCATCGCTTTTGCCGTGGCAGCCTATGTCGTCATGGACGGGTTCGATCTCGGAATCGGTATCCTGTTCCCGACGTTTCGAGTTGGCGGCGAGCGCGACCGCGCCATGAACAGCATCGCGCCGGTTTGGGACGGCAACGAGACCTGGCTAGTCCTCGGCGGCGGCGGCCTGATGGCTGCGTTTCCGCTTGCGTACTCAATCGTGCTTCCGGCCCTCTACGCTCCGCTCATCGCAATGCTGCTTGGCCTAGTGTTTCGCGGCGTCGCCTTCGAATCCCGCTGGCGCGATCCAGGTCATAGACATTTCTGGGACCTCGCCTTCTGCGTCGGGTCGGTTATTGCCGCCTTCGCGCAGGGGATCACGCTTGGAGCCCTTCTTCAGGGAATCCATGTCGCGGGTAGGGCCTACGCGGGCGGCTGGTGGGACTGGCTCACCCCGTTTACGCTTCTGACCGGCGCGAGCCTCGTCGTAGGATATGCACTACTGGGCGCGGGCTGGCTGATCTGGAAGACCGATGGACCAATTCAGACACACGCGCGCCGTCATGCTCGCGTCCTCACGATCGGGCTTGTCGCCGCGATTGTTGCTGTGAGCGCCGCGACCCCGTTTCTTGAATCTCGTTATTATGAGCGCTGGTTCGGCTGGCCGGGTGTGCTCGCGGCCGCCCAAATGCCTCTCCTCGTTGCCATCGTTGCATTCATTCTCTGGCGATCGATCGGCCGCAGCCGCGACTGGCTGCCGTTCGTGATGACGCTTGTTCTGTTCGGGCTCTCGATGGCCGGGCTGGCGATTTCGATCTGGCCCGATGTGATCCCCGGCCGGGTTTCGATCTGGGATGCCGCCGCGCCCGAACGAAGTCAGGTCTTCATGCTGATCGGTGCGGGCCTGCTCGTCCCGGTTATCCTAGCTTACACAGCCTGGGCCTATTGGGTCTTCCGAGGCAAAGTCGATGAAACCGGATACCACTGACAAAGCTGTGCCGAGGCTCTGGAAACGTCTGATGTGGTTCGCCGTCATCTGGCTTGCCAGCGTCCTCGTGTTGACGCTGGTCGCTTTCGTTATCCGAGCGGTTCTCAAAACCTGATGCAAACTCAGGGCGTCGACGCCGCGACCATCGGACCATTTGTCTGCAATATTCAGATGTACCGTTGGTTCAATCCGCGGAAAGTCATGCAATAGGGATCGCTAGAAAATCATGATCCACATAGCTATTTGCCGATCTCGCTGTCTCCTTTGCCGAGGGTTCCTCCTTTAAGCTTGCGTTAAGTTTGAGATGTTGCCTCGGGCGATTGGAAACGGGGGAAGGACGTTGAAGCCCGGCAAACTGATCGCCCGCCGAAGCGCGTTGCGGACCATCGCGAACTCGGCCGCTCTGTTAGGGGCGGCGGCGCTTGGGGGCTGCCAGACTGACATATTGGCGAGCGCCAGCACTAAAGCAACTGCTCCTGTCCCGCGCAGGCTGCGAGCAGAAATGGCAACTCTGAACATGGAGTTAGGATCGCCGATCCTTCTGCGCGTGTTCAAGGTGGAAGCCGAGCTCGAAGTCTGGAAGGAAGATCGCAAAGGCCGCTTCGTGCTCCTGAAAACCTATCCAATCTGTAAATGGTCAGGAGATCTCGGCCCGAAGATCACGGAAGGCGACCGGCAGACGCCGGAAGGCTTTTATGACATCACACCGGCGCAGATGAACCCGAACTCGGAGTACTATCTGTCGTTCAATCTCGGCTTCCCGAACGCCTTCGATCGTGCCCATGAGCGCACCGGAACCCATCTCATGGTGCATGGCGATTGCTCTTCGCAAGGCTGCTACGCGATGACCGACGCGCAAATCCTGGAAATCTTCGCACTCGGCCGGGAGTCCTTCTCCGGCGGACAGAGATCTTTCCAAGTGCAAGCTTTCCCGTTCCGCATGACCCCCGCCAACATGGCCAGGCATCGCGGAAACCCCCACATGCCGTTCTGGCGCATGCTCAAGGACGGCAACGATCATTTCGAGGTGACGCACCGCCCACCTAAAGTCGACGTCTGCAATAAACGCTACGTGTTCAATGCGTTCGCGCCAGGAGACGATGCCATTCAGTTGAAATTCGATCCATATGGTGAATGCCCGGCCTATGAGGTGCCACCGGAGATCGCTCAGGCGGTGCGGAAAAAGCAGCGCCGTGATGACCAGGAGTTCGAGCAACTCGTCTCGCAGGGCGTGGAAACTGCCCCGATCAAGAGCGGGCGCGATGGGGGAATGCACCCGACTTGGGTCTCAAAATTGCGCCCGCGAGAAATTATCGATGAGCACGGCAATCTCAAGCTAGTCGTTAGTAAGACCGACCTTAGCCAATAATTCCTGGCAATCTTTCTCGTCGACTCGATGGACGTGGCGCCGAAGCTCTGGCAACATTTATGCTGCCGTACGAAAAAGCAAGTTAAGATGGGTGCAGGCTCCCGCAACCATCTTTGCTGGCGTCGATCGCAAGTTATGATCGACGCCGGTCCCCGCAACCAAATAAAGCACTGAATTATTAGTGAAATTTTGGAAAGCCGTCCTTCGCGGCGGCTTTTCGTTGGCGAACAGCAACGTGAACCACAGCCAAGGGATGACCTGAAAGGGCTTTCGAGGGAGAGAGCAGGCGCCGCTCATAGTATTTGGCGCCCCTCTTCGAGAGAGCCGGACCATTTGCCAAAGCGCGTCCGTCCACCTTTCGGCATCCGGCTCGTGTAATTTCAACGCTTTGAGTTTGCGAAACCGAGATATTGCGAGCATGGCTGAGCGGCCGCGGCTATGAGCGGCGCGTGAGTTTCGCTTGATATCCCGCCGGAGCAGCGGTGGATGTCGATGATATTCTACTAGTGATCCGAAGCAGATTGCGGCGAGCCTGTGTAGGCGACGAATCGTGCGCCTGACGTTGTGGTGCAATAAGGCTCAGGTCTTGGGGAAAATCCGCGCGTCTTTCCGGCAGACGGAAAGCTTTTGTTGCTTGCGGCTCCCGGTGCGCGCCAAGATGACGCGCCTGGTCGATGA
>Ga0209952_1000359_pt1 | contig 89324 bp, 81 predicted proteins | sample ThiBiot_750_biof_2_FD_183951 | JGI IMG/M metagenome (GOLD analysis project Ga0209952, IMG submission 183951) | Wastewater bioreactor microbial communities from Cape Town, South Africa - Thiocy_cont_750_biof (SPAdes) | ecosystem: Engineered > Bioreactor > Thiocyanate-remediating >...
CGTCAGGGTCGCCATCATGCAGCGAAGGACCATTCGCGACCTGCTCGATCTGCCGGAGCCAATACCAAGATCCCGAGACCAGGATCAGGCCCAATTCCAATGGGCGTGACGAACCGGACAGCCGTGGCACAAGGCCGGCCATGACACTGGAGGGCACGGGCACGGCATGGTGCGGCACGGCGCGGGCACGGGTACCGACGCAGGCACAATCCAGCTACGACGCGCGCTGGTTGAACGGGTAGTACGCCGGGAACTCGCCCACCGCGTGCATGTCCACTTCCACCAGCGTCAGGCCTCGGACCTTCATCGCCTCGGCCACCGTCTCGCCGAACGTATCCGCGCTGCGGCAGCGGAAGAACGGGATGTCCGACAGCGCGGCGAGCTTCTCCAGCTCCGGGCCCTGCAGGTCGGCGAAGAAGCGGCGGCCCTGCTGCGTCGCATCCTGGATCCGCTTGATCACGCCATAGCCGCGGTCGTTCATGACGATCACCGTCATGTCCAGCTTCTCCTGCACCGCGGTCCACAGCTCGCCCACGTTCAGGAAGAACCCGCCATCGCCCGTCATCACCACGGTGCGGCGATCACCGGCTGCCGCCGCCGCGCCGATTCCCAGTTGCAGACCTTGGCCGATGCCCGCGCCCACCGGGTAGACGTTCTGCTGCGGCGCGTAGATCGGGAAGACGCGGTTGCCCCAGGTCGTGTTGCTCTGCGTGACGTCCCGCACCCAGATCGCGTCGCGCGGCATCACCTTGCGCAACTGCTCGCTGAAGCTCGCATAGACGCCCAGCGTGCCCAGGAATTCCTGCTGCGCGGCCTTCTTCAGCGCAGCGAATTCGTCGGTGTAGCCGGACGCGACCTGCAGCTTGCCTTCGATGCGCGCGACCAGGGCCTCGAGCGTCGCCTGCGCATCACCCGCGACGAAGTAGCTGTTCGCATAGGTGCGGCCGTTCGCACCGGAATCCTGGTCGATCTGGACGATGTTCGCGGGCAGCTTCAGCGAGAAATCGCCGGTCTCGTGCCCGCGCAGGCGGCAGCCGACGACCAGGCACAGGTCCACCGTCTTGTAGAAGTCCGTGATGATCGGCATGCCGTTGCCGACAAGGCCGCCCAGGTTGCGCGGATGGTCCTCGGGCACGGTGCCGCGGCCGTTGAAGCTGCTCACCATGCCGAAGCCGAGGTCCAGCAGCTTCGCCGCCGCCGCACCCGCGCCCTTTGCGCCATTGCCCAGCCACAGCATCGGCCGCTTCGCCGCCAGCACGCGCGCGGCGAGCTCGTCGAGTTCCGTCGCACTCGGCACGCGCGGCGGCGGCAGCGGCAGCACGAAATGGTCGAGCATCGCCGGCCGCTCGATCTTCACGCGCTGCAGGTCGATCGGCACCTCCACGCTCACCGGTCCGCGCGGCGGCGTCATCGCATCGACGGCGGCGCGGGTCAGCACGCCCAGGGCCTGCTGCGCCGAGCGGATGCGGTATGCCGACTTGGAGACGGACTTCATCATGCCGAGCTGGTCGTAGGCGTCGTGGACGGAGCCGACTTCGCGGTCGACGAACTTGGTCGCCGTCTGGCCGGTGATGTGCAGCACGGGCGATCCGGCGAAGCGCGCCTCGATCAGGCCGCCGACCGCGTTGGCCGCGCCGGGACCGGTCGAGGAGAAGATCACGCCCAGCCCGCCATTCACCCGCGCATAGCCATCGGCCATGTGCGCGCCGCCCAGTTCGCCGCGCGCCATCATGAAGCGGATCGTGTTGCGCCGGCCGATCGCATCCAGCATCGGGATGTTGTGCACCGAGGCAATGCCGAACGCGGTGGTCACGCCGCAGGCGGCGAGGAATTCGGCGACGAGGTCGCCCACCGTGTAATCGCTGGCCATCTTCTTCGTCTCCCCCTTGTCGCCGCCCAGGCTGCGGCACGACTCCGACCCCGTCAACGCGCTTGCCGGAGGATATCCGGCGAGGCACTCTCCCCGGACGTCTGGGCTAACAGGGACACAAAAAACATGAAGCGTCGGTCCGTCTTGCAATTGGGCGGGGCCGCGGCGGCCGCGTCCGCCTTGCCCCGATTTGCGATCGGTCAATCCGCGTCTGCCACCACGCTGAAATTCGTGCCGCAGGCCAATCTCACCTCGCTCGATCCGATCTGGACGACGGCCTCCGTCACGGAGAACCACGGCTACGCGGTCTATGACACGCTGTTCGCCTCGAACGCGAAGCTCGAGGCCAAGCCGCAGATGGCCGAGGGCTACACCGTCTCGGACGACAAGCGGACCGTGCTGATCAAGCTCCGCGACGGGCTGAAGTTCCACGATGGCGAGCCGGTGCGGGCGCAGGACTGCGCACCCAGCCTCGCGCGCTGGTCGGTGCGCGACACGCTGGGGCAGACGGTGGCGAAGTTCGTCGACCAGTGGGGCGTGCAGGACGACCGCACGATCAAGATCACGCTGAAACAGCCGTTCTCCCTGCTGATCGACGCGCTGGCCAAGCCCGCGGCGAACGTGCCCTTCATCATGCCGGAGCGGATCGCCAAGACCGACCCGATGCAGCAGATCAAGGAGCATGTCGGCTCCGGCCCATTTCGTTTCATGAGCAACGAGTTCGTACCCGGCAGCAGCGCCGCGTACGAGAAGTTCGACGGCTACGTGCCGCGGCAGGAACCACCGGAATGGGCGACGGGCGCCAAGGTCGCGCATTTCAAGCGCATCGAGTGGAAGATCATCCCCGACGCCTCCACCGCCTCCGCCGCGCTGCAGAGCGGCGAGGTCGACTGGTGGGAGCAGGTGCAGGCCGATCTCGTGCCGCTGCTGAAGAAGAACAAGGACCTGACGATCGGGTTGGCGAACCCGACCGGCTATAACGGGATCATGCGGTTCAACCACCTGAACGCGCCGTTCGACGACGTGCGCATCCGCCGCGCCGTGCTGACGGCGGTCAACCAGGAGGATTACCTGAACGCGATCACGGGCAACGACCCGGAGGCGTACAAGATCTGCAAGGCCCTCTTTCCCTGCGGCACGCCTTTCGGCACCCAGGTCGGCACCCCCTTTATGAAGGGCGACCTCGAGGCCGGGAAGCGCATGCTGAAGGAAGCCGGCTATGCGGGGCAGAAGGTCGTCATCATCAATCCGACCGACTTCCCCAGCATCGCCCCGATGGGCGACGTCACTTACGACCTGCTCAAGCGGATGGGCATGAACGTCGAGATGGTGGCGACCGACTGGGGGACCGTCGTGCAGCGCCGCGTCTCGAAGGAGCCGGTGGACAAGGGCGGCTGGTCCATCTTCCACACCTGGTGGCCGAGCGACTCCATCCTCAATCCGGTGTTGAGCGCGATCGTGCGCGGACAGGGTGAGAAAGGCTGGTTCGGCTGGTTCAAGGACGACAAGATCGAGGCCCTGACCAGCGAGTTCGTCACCGCCCCCGACCAGGCCGCGCGGCTGAAGATCACCAACGCCATCCAGCAGGAAGCCTTCGAGCAGGTGCCCACCGTTCCGCTCGGCCTGTTCTACATCCGGTCCGCGTACAAGGCGAACCTGAAGGGGATGCTGCAGAGCCCCGCGCCGTTCTTCTGGAACGTGCAGCGGGCCTGAGCGCATGGCGAACGCGCGGCCGGGGACGGCCTGAACGGCCCTCCTCGGTTCGCGCTGGCTCCGCGCCCATCCGGCGGCGCCTGTCTACGCCGCCCCCGGTCTGCGCGGCCACCCGCTCGGCGCGGCCACCCGGTCGCCCTCCCCGGCGCAGCCGGTCTGCGCCAATGGGGGTTCCGCTCCGCCGGTTCCGACATATGCTCTGCGGTCGCGTGGGGGCCGGATGGTCGATCGCCATCCTGCCCCCGCCCCCGCCACGGCCCATGATCGGAGTCTGCGATGCAGAACACGGAAGAGATCTGGCGTCTCGTCGACGCCAAGCAGGACGAATTCATCGCGCTCTCCGACAAGGTCTGGGGCACGCCGGAGCTCTGCTACGGTGAGTTCGAGTCCTGCGCCGCGCACACCGCGATGCTGGAGCAGGAAGGGTTCCGCGTCACCCGCGACGTTGCCGGCATCCCGACGGCCGTGATGGGCGAGGCCGGCGAAGGCGGGCCGGTGATCGCCATCCTGGGCGAGTACGACGCGCTGCCCGGCCTGTCGCAGGAAGCCGGCGTCGCGGAGCCGCGCCCCCTGCCCGGCAACGGCTACGGCCATGGCTGCGGCCACAACCTGCTGGGCTCCGCCTCCATGCTGGCGGCGACCGCGGTCAAGGACTACCTGGCGAAGCACAACCTGCCCGGCCGCGTGCGCTACTACGGCTGCCCGGCCGAGGAAGGCGGCGCCGCCAAGGGCTTCATGGTGCGCGAGGGCGCGTTCAAGGACGTCGACATCGCGATCTCCTGGCATCCCGCCTCGATGTCCGGGGTGAACGAGCCCCACTCGCTCGCCAACACGCGGATCGACTTCTCCTTCACCGGCCGCGCCTCGCACGCCGCCGCCGCGCCGCATCTCGGCCGCTCCGCGCTCGACGCGGTGGAGCTGATGAATGTCGGCGTGAACTACATGCGGGAGCACATGCCCTCCGACGCGCGCATCCACTACGCGATGCTGGATGCCGGCGGGATCGCGCCCAACGTGGTGCAGGCTTTCGCCAAGGTCCGCTACCTGATCCGCGCCCGCAACCTGCCGGAACTGACCCGGCTGATCGAGCGCGTGCGCAAGATCGCCGACGGTGCCGCGCTGATGACCGAGACGTCCGTGAAGACCCAGGTGGTCAGTGCGGTCTCCAACCTCCTCGGCAACACGCCGCTCGAGCGGGCCATGCACGACAACTTCGTCCGGCTGGGCCCGCCCCCGTTCGATGAGGAAGACCGTACCTTCGCGCGCGAGATCCAGGGCACGCTGACCGAGGAAGATATCGAGAGCGCGTTCCGCCGCGCCGGCGTCCCCTATCGCCCCGGCGTACCCCTGTGCGACGAGATCGTGCCGCTGGAGGCGAAGGGCGCCGGCATGGTCGGCTCCACCGACGTGGGCGACGTGAGCTGGGCCGTGCCGACCGTGCAGGCGCGCGGGGCGACCTATGCGATCGGCACGCCGGGCCATTCCTGGCAGCTCACCGCGCAGGGCAAGACGGCGGCCTCGCACAAGGGTCTCGTCCACGTGGCGAAGATCATGGCGGGCACCGCGCTCGACACGCTGCAGAACCCCGACCTGCTCGCGGCCGCGAAGGCGGAACACGCGGCGACGATGCAGCGCACGCCCTATGTCTGCCCGCTGCCCGCGGACCTGAAGCCGCCGGTGCAGATGTCGGCCTGATCCGGCGCCGGTACCTCGGCGGCGAGGTGCTTCTCGAAGTGGAAGCGCCGTATCCCGCCGCCGATGGTCTTGTTGCTCGCGGCGTCCGCCACTTCCTCCTGGACCTGCCGGTACCCCGCGGCGCGATATAGGGCGAGTGCCGGCTGCTGGAGCTCCGACGTGCTCAGCACGAGGCGTGACAGCCCGGCCGCAAGGCACAGGCGTTCAGCCTCGGCGAGCATGACGCGCGCGATCCCCTGCCGCCGCGCTTCGGGCGCGACATACATGCGTCGGAGCTCCGCCGCGTCCGCGCCAGCGGGTTCCAGGCCGAAGAATCCGCGCAGGCGGCCAGCGGGATCCGTGGCGACCCAGAACCCGCGTCCGGCTGCGGGACGGTAATAGGCAGCGATCCGACCCATCTCCTCCTGCAGCGAGCGGGCGACATACGCGTCGAACGCGGCCTCCTGGCCTGGCGGCGCCAGCGCACGGTTGACGCGGACGAACAGGTCCTGGACGGCCTGGTCGTCCCGCGGCTCGTAGGCGCGAATCAGCATGACGGGGCCTCGTCCAACGCCTGCAGGATGCCGATCAGGGCGGGCCTGAGCCGCCGCAATTCGTCGAGATGCGCGGCCGAGAGCGTGGCGAGGTGGCGTTCGGCCGCTGCGGTCGGGACCAGCCGCACCTTCCGCCGGTCCACCGGATCGGCCCGCCGGTCGAGCAGACCCGCCTCCGCGAGCCGGTCGACCAGCTCGACCGCGCTGTGGTGCTGGACGCCCAGCCGTTCGGCGAGGTCCTGGATCGCGACCGGCTCCTCCCCGCCGAACCCCTTGATGGCGAGCAACGCCTGGTGCTGGCGCGGGGTGAGTCCCGCGTCCTTCGCCGCCGTCTCGCTGAAGGCGAGGAAGCGGCGCAGCAGGTAACGAAACTCCGCCAGCGTCCGATAGTCACGCGCGGTGAGCGTCGCGGGGCCGTGCGCGGGTGATGTCGCGGAGTCCCGCGCGGCGGATGTCGCGGGCGACGGGGCGCCTTCCGGCACCGCCGAGGGTTCAGACGCCCGCGGGGTCGAACGCACGGGACGGGAGTGCGCCATCCGGATGGTCTCCTTGGGTCTTGCCAGAAATATATCGTGTCACGACATTCATAGCGACACGCGGTGCGCGCGCGCGCCGCTCCATCCGCTTGGGAGCACAGGAAGGCCGTGAGCACGACGCTGCCGCAAAGCCGCGCCAGGGGGGCGGCGCACGCCCTCGCCGAGGGTATCCGCCACCTGGGGGATTTCACCACCAGCCCCCGGGTGCTGCTGATCTCCGGCTTCGCCGTGGTCACCGGCAGCGCCGGGGTGCTTGCGGGGCTGGGCCTGCTGGCGCTGATCCGCGTCGCGACCAACCTGGCCTATTTCGGACGGTTCAGCCTGACCGACCTGCCGCTCTCGGCCTCGCCCCTCGGCCTGGCCGCCGTCGCGGTCCCGGTGGTGGGCGGACTGATCGTCGGGCTGATGGCGCGCTATGGCAGCGAGAAGATCCGCGGCCACGGTATCCCGGAGGCGATCGAGGCGATCCTCCTCGGCCGCTCGCGGCTTGGGCTGAAGGTCGCGATCCTCAAGCCGCTCTCCTCGGCGATCGCCATCGGCAGCGGCGGGCCGTTCGGTGCCGAAGGGCCGATCATCATGACCGGGGGCGCGATCGGCTCCCTGCTGGCGCAGTTGCTGCCGGTCAGCGACAGCGAGCGGAAGACGCTGCTGGTCGCCGGCGCGGCGGCCGGGATGACCACCGTGTTCGGCACGCCGATCGCGGCCATTCTGCTCGCGGTCGAGTTGCTGCTGTTCGAATGGAGCCCGCGCAGCTTCGTCCCGGTCGCCGTCGCCGCCATCGTCGCGGCCGTGGAGCGCTCCGCCCTGCACATGCCGGCGCCGCTGTTCCCGTTCTCCGGTGAGATCGCCATCACGCCGATCGGCCTCGGGTGCTGGGTGCTGATCGGCCTGCTCTCCGGGCTGCTGTCCGGCGTGCTGACCCGGCTGGTCTATGCCTGCGAGGACGCGTTCCAGCACCTGCCGATCCACTGGATGTGGTGGCCGGCGCTGGGCGGCATCGTGGTCGGACTGGGCGGACTGCTGGAGCCACGCGCCCTCGGCGTCGGATACGGCAACATCGCGCAGATGCTGCATGGCGGCATCCTGCCCGCCTCGGCCCTGCTGCTGCTCGTCGCCAAGGCGGTGATCTGGGCCGTGGCGCTCGGGTCCGGCACATCGGGCGGCGTGCTCGCCCCCCTCCTCATCATGGGTGGTGCGCTCGGGGCGGTGTCGACGGGGTTCCTGCCCACCGAACCGGCGGGTTTCTGGCCGCTGCTCGCCATGTGCGCGACGATGGGCGGCACCATGCGCTCGCCGCTCACCGCCACCTTCTTCGCGGTCGAACTCACCGGCGACACCCATGTCCTGCTTCCGCTGATCGCTGCCTGCGTGACGGCGCATCTCGTGACCGTGCTGCTGATGCGCCGCTCCATCCTGACCGAGAAGGTGGCACGGCGCGGCCACCATCTCGCGCGGGAGTACCGCGTGGACCCGTTCACCCTGATGCGCGTGCAGGAGGTGATGGCCACGTCGGTCGAGACGTTGCCCGCCACGATGACGCTACACCAGGTGGCGGCGCATCTGACCTCCCCCACCACCCGGCACCCGAGCTTTCCGGTGCTGGAGGAGGATGGGCGGATGCTGGGGGTGGTGGATCCGCCGGCCGTGCTGGCCTGGCGTCGCGCCGGCCGGCATCGGCGGCTCACGCTGCGTGAGCTGCTGGCGGGGCACCGGCCTGCGGTGGCCTACCCGGACGAGTATCTGGACGGGCTGATCGAGCGGATGATGGCGGCCAACGTCGCGCGCCTGCCCGTGGTCGGCCGCACGGACGGACGGCTCGTGGGCTATGTCGGGTGGAAGGATCTCCTCGCGGTGCGTGCGCGCATGAAGCAGGAGGAGACGCAGCGCGTCGTGTTCCACCGGCTGCGTCCGATCAAGATTCCCGGAGCGCGTTGACCCGCGCCGCCGGCCGCGCTCTTGATGATGGGAACATGCAACAATGGGTCGGTCCCATGCGGTCGGTGCTCGCGCTGCTGGTCATGCTCACGTTCGGCCGGATGATGATCGGGCCGGCGCTGGCGTTCGACGACCTGGTGCTGCCGAAGGTCGCGTTCTCCGCCGTGGCGGTGCATGAGACCGGGGCGCTGCGCACGCGTGAGAAGATCTTCTACACGCCTCCCGGCAAGCTGCGCATCGAGCACGGTCCCGGCTTCGCCATCACCATCCTGGACTTCACGACGCAGTCCCAGGTGGTGCTCATGGCCAACCGGACCTACCTCGTGATGCCGATGGACGACGAGCTGTACCGTCGCTTCGTCGCGCGCACGGTCGCCATGAGCGGCGCGCATCGGATGGGCGTGGAGCGCGTCGACGGGATGCGGGCGACCAAATACGCGTTCGGCGACGACGGGGCGCTGAATGCCGCGGGTTTCTACTGGCTCGCGGATGACGGGATCATGCTGAAGCGGGTCTATGACGACGGAGTCTACGGCCGCAACGTGCATCACCGTGCCTGGCTGACCGACCTCTCGATCAAGCCGCAGCCGGACTCCCTGTTCGGCATTCCGCCGGGGTACAAGCGAGTGAAGTAGCGGCGGCGCGGCGGCGTCGCCGTCCGGTCGCGCGGACGCTCCTCTCGCGGCGCCGGCGAACCGGCCTCATCCGCCCCCGGCGTGCAGCCACGGTTCGGTGGCCCAGAGCTTTGCGAGTTCCTGCCGCTCCGCCCTGATTTGCGCGGTCCAGGCCGGCCCGTCGATCCAGGTGGCCAGGAACCCCGTCTCGTCGGCCTGCGCGCGGAACGCCGGATCCGCCGCGATCGCCCGCAGGGCCTGGGAGAGGCGTTGGACCGTGGGCTCCGGCACGCGCGCGGGCACGGCGAGGCCGCGGCGGATGGTGGCCGAGAGCGGCACGCCCGCCTCGTTCAGCACCGGCAGGTCGGGCAGCATGCCGGCGCGGGTGCGCGCGGCGATCCCGATGCCGGCCAGCTTGTCGTCCCGCAACGCCCCGATCGCGTCCGACAGGCCCAGGGCGGCGGCGGCCACGTTGCCCGCGATCACCGCCTGGCGGGCCGCCGCGGCCGAGGGGAAGGTGACGATGTTCAGCCGCGTCCGGGTCAGCAGCTGCAGCCGCAGCGCGGCGAGGTGCGGCGGGCTGCCCGCGGCGGGCGTGCCGATCGGCACCGCGTCGGCGTCCTCGGCGGCGCGGCGGATGATGTCCTGCACGGAGTCGAGCGGCGCAGCGACGGGAGAGACGAAGGCGATCGGCTCCCGCTCGATCGCGCCGATCAGGGTGAGCCGGTCGAGCAGACCGTCGGCGGCATGGTCGACCATGCGGGCCGGCAGGGTCGGGGCGCTGATCCAGCCGGCGGCCGTCCCATCCGGGGCCGCTTCCGCCAGCGTCTCGAGGGCGAGCAGCCCGGACTCGCCCGGCAGGTTGCGGACGGCGATGTCGGTGTCGTCGAGACGCTGCGCCAGGAACGGGGCGAAGGCGCGGCAGATCCCGTCCAGCGGGGTCCCCGGCTTCGTGCCGACCATCAGGGTCATGCGGGTCGTGGCGCGTGCGGCGGGCATGCCCGCGAGCAGGGCCACTCCGACCAGTGCGGCGCGCCGCGAGATCATGGGTGGCGGGCGACGTAGCCGGTCATGAGCGCGGCGCGGGGCGGGGCGCGGGGCTGGTCTTCCCCGTCGCCGGCGCGGGCGGCGGCGCCGCGGCATCGCGCCGCAACCGGTGCTCCCCCAGGAACAGCAGGATGGGCGCGGCGATGAAGATCGAGGAGGAGGTGCCGACCACGATGCCGAACAGCATCACCCAGGCGAAGCCCGAGATCGACTCGCCGCCGAACAGCGCCAGCGGCAGGCTCGCCAGGAACACCGTCATGGAGGTGCCCAGGGTGCGGTTCAGCGTCTCGTTGATCGACAGGTCGATCAGGTCGCGCAGCGGCATGGTCTTGTACTTGCGGAGGTTCTCCCGGACCCGGTCATACACCACGACCTTGTCGTTCGTGGAGTAGCCCAGGATGGTCAGGATCGCCGCCACCATCACGAGGTCGAACTCGATGCGCGTGACCGCGAGGAAGCCGATCGCCTTGGTGACGTCCAGGATCAGCGTGACGACGGCGCCGATCGCGAACTGCCACTCGAAGCGGAACCAGATGTAGACCAGGATCATCAGCAGCGAGATGCCGAGTGCCAGCAGGCCGTTGCGGAACAGCTCCTTGGAGACGGAGGCGCCGACCGCGTCGGTGCGGACGATCTTGGCGCCGGGCACCGACTTCTCGAGCGCGGTCCGGACGCGCGCCACCGCCTGTTGCGTGCCGTTCTCGCCCTGCTGCGCGCCCAGGCGGATCAGCACCTCCGACGCGTCGCCGAAGCGCTGCACCCCCTGTTCGGCGATGTGTTCGGACGCCAGCGCGGCGCGGATCTGGGTGAAGTCGGCCGGCCCCTCGGTGCGGACCTGCATGATCACGCCGCCCGAGAAGTCGATCCCGAGGTTGAGGCCGGGATGGAAGAACAGCACCACCGAGGCGAGCGAGAGCACCGCCGACACCGCGAGCCCCATGAAGCGGCCGCGCATGAAGTGGATGTTGGTCTTGTCCGGGACGAGGCGGATGCTGGGCTTCATGAACATGGGCGTCGCCTCAGACCGGAAGCAGCCGCGGCCGGGTCGCGACATACCAGCGCGAGACCAGCAGGCGGGTGCACATCCAGGCGGTGAACAGGGTGGTGACGATGCCGACGGTGATCGTCACCGCGAAGCCGCGCACCGGGCCGGAGCCGAAGGCGAACAGCATGACATGCGCGAGGAAGGCGGTGGCGTTGCTGTCGAAGATCGTCGAGTAGGCGCGGGTGAACCCGTGCTCCAGCGCGGCGAGCGGCGGGCGGCCGTTCTTCTGCTCCTCCCGCACGCGTTCGTTGATCAGGATGTTGGCGTCGACCGCCATGCCCAGGGTCAGCAGGATTCCCGCCATGCCGGGCAGGGTCAGCGTCGCCTCCAGCAGCGACATCAGTGCCAGCATCAGGATCAGGTTCACCACCAGGCAGAGGTTCGCGAACCAGCCGAACAGCCCGTAGAACACGGCCATGAAGGCGACCACCAGGAGGAAGCCGACGGCCAGCGAGATCGCGCCGGCGCGGATCGAGTCGGCGCCGAGTTCGGGGCCGACGCTGCGCTCCTCCACCACGGTCAGCGGTGCCGGCAGGGCGCCGGCGCGCAGCAGCACGGCCAGGTCGTTAGCCGAGGCGGCGGTGAAGTTGCCGCTGATCTGCCCGCGCCCGCCGGTGATCGGCTCCCGGATCACGGGGGCGGAGATGATCTTGTCGTCCAGCACGATGGCGAAGCGGTGGTTGACGTTCGCCCGGGTGATGTCGGCGAATTTGCGCCCGCCCACGGCGTTGAAGGTGAAGTTCACCACCCATTCGTTGGTCTGCGGGTTGGTGCCGGCGCGGGCATCGGTGAGGTCGGCGCCGTCCACGTCCACCCGCTTGCGCACCGCGAGCTTCTGGGCCGGGTTGTCCTGCATCGGCAGGTATTCGTCACCCGGCGGCGGCGGCCCGTTCCCCAGCGGATTGGCGGTCTCGTCCACCAGCCGGAAGGTCATGTGCGCGGTCTTGCCCAGGAGCTGCTTGACCCGGTTCGGGTCCTCGATCCCGGGAAGCTGGACGACGATGCGCCCCTCCCCCTGCTGGGCGATCTGGGGGTCCACGACGCCCGTCTCATCGATCCGCCGCCGCACGATCTCGATCGACTGCTGCACGGCCGAGGCGGCGCGGGCATTGAGCGCGACCGGGGAGAGCGTGAGGGTGATCGTCCCGTCGGGATTGGAGGCGAGGTCGAGATCCGGCGTGCTGGCGCCCGTACTGCTGGCGGTCAGCGGCTGCAGCGCGGCCATGGCATCGGCGGTGCGCGCCGGGTCACGCAGGCGCAGCAGGATGCGGTTCCGGTCGGGCTGCGCCTCGAGCGTCTGGTAGAAGATCTGCCCCGGCCGGAGCGCCTGTCGGACGCCGTCGAGCAGGCCGTCCAGCCGCTCCTTGATGACCGCCTTCATGTCGACTTCCAACAGCAGGTAGCTGCCGCCGCGCAGGTCGAGGCCGAGATGCACCTGCCGCCACGGCAGCCAGGAGACCGGGGCGGGCATCAGGTTCGGCACGCAGAGCAGCAGGCCCAGAAGGCAGACGCCGAGGATCACGGCGGTCTTCAGGCGGCTGAAATACATCATCGGCGCGGTCCGCTTCTCCTGCGAGGCTGTCAGGCCGATCGGTCGGCGCGTCGTTCTGCTGAAGCGGGGAGGTCTTGTCCAGCCCGGTCCGCCGGGTGAAGCCAGGGGGGCGCCTGCCGCGGGCCAGGCAGCGCGGACGGGCGCCGGTTCGCTGCGGCGGGCCGGACGGGCGCCGCGCCGGCTAGCCCGGCAGCGCGATCTTCCGGCCGGCCCCCTTCGGCAGCTCCGCCGGGCGCCACCGCGCGACCGCCGCGGCGAGCGCCGCCTGACGCTCCGCCGGGAACGGGGCCACCCTGCGGATCCGCATGTCGATGTGCAGCGCGAGCAGCTCCTGCGCCGCGGCGCGCTGGCCGCTCTCGGCGTGGAACATCTCGTGGAAGTAGTGGACCCGCTTGGCGTCCGCGCCCAACAGATAGCTGCGCACGATCAGCTTCTCGCCCAGCAGGAGTTCCCGCTCGTAGAGCGTGTGCGTCTCGGCCGTGAAGCAGGAGAAATTGCTGGCTTCCCGATAGGCGTCGCCGATATCGAGCGCGGTGTAGAGCCTGTCGGTCGCGTGGTCGAACGCCACGACGTAATAGGCGAGGTTCATGTGTCCGTTCGAGTCGATCCACTCCGGCCGGACGGCATCTTCGTAATCCACGACATAGGTGCTCATGGGGCCGGCACCCTGTTCGCGAAGCGTCGCCGGGTCAAGTTGGGCGCGAGACGCAACGGTCGGGGCTTCCGGCCGGCCGACGGTCTCGTGCGCCGCCGCCCGGTGCCGCGAGCGTCCGCCCCCCTGCGCGGCGCCCGATCCGATCCCCCTCACCCCTCTCTGTCTCCCCGGCGCGGGCGGTGTAGACTGGCCCCCCTCACCGTCAGGAGCCCGCACACATGGCCGGTCGCGTCGAAGCCAAGCTCGCCGAACTCGGGATCACGCTGCCCACGCCCATGCAGCCGATCGCCAACTACGTGCCCTACGTGGTCACCGGCAACCTGGTGGTCGTCTCCGGCCAGGTGCCCGCGATCGACGGCAAGATCGCCATCACCGGGAAGGTGAGCTGGGGCGTGTCGGTCGAGAAGGCCAAGGAGGCGGCGCGGCTCTGCTTCATCAACGTACTCGTGCATCTCAAGGCGGCGTGCGACGGCGACCTCGACCGGGTGAAACGAGTCGTGCGCCTGGGTGGCTTCGTCGCCGCCCCTTCGGAGTTCAACCAGCACGCCCTCGTCATGAACGGCGCCTCCGACCTCGCCGTCGCCGTGTTCGGGGACGCCGGACGCCACGCGCGGACCACGATCGGCGTGCCCTCCCTGCCGGCCGACGCCTCGGTCGAAGTGGAGGGAATGTTCGAGATCGCGTAAGCTCGGGGAATGCCCGACGGCGCCGCCACCCTGACGCTCACGCTGCACGCCTCCATCGGCGAGATCGACGCGGATGCCTGGGATGCCTGCGCCGGTCGCGACAATCCCTTCGTCAGCCACGCCTTCCTGAGCGCGGTCGAGGATAGCGGCTCCGCGTCCGCCCGCACCGGGTGGCTGCCGCAGCACGCGGCGCTCCGGGGGGAGGACGGGCGGCTGCTCGCGGTCGCGCCGATGTACGCGAAGTCGCACAGCTACGGCGAATACGTCTTCGACCACGGCTGGGCGCATGCGCTGGAACGGGCGGGCGGCTCCTACTACCCGAAACTCCAGGTCGCCTCCCCGTTCAGCCCGGTGCCCGGTCCCCGGCTGCTGCGCCGGCCGGACGCGGGCGTGCCGATCGCGGCGCTCGCCAACGCGCTGGAACAGGCCTGCCAGGCGCACGACCTCTCCTCCGTCCACGTCACCTTCTGCACCGAGGAGGAGTGGGAGGGGTTGGGCGAGGCCGGCTGGCTCCAGCGCCTCGGCATGCAGTTCCACTGGGAAAACCGGGGCTATGCGAGCTTCGAGGATTTCCTGGGCGACCTCTCCTCCCGCAAGCGCAAGGTGCTCCGGCGGGAGCGGCGGGACGCCAACGCCGCCGGCCTGACGTTCCGCGCCCTGTCCGGCTCCGAGATCACCGAGGCGCATTGGGATGCGTTCTACCGGTTCTACCAGTCGACGGTGGACCGCAAATGGGGCTCCGCCTACCTGACCCGCCGCTTCTTCTCCCTGCTGGGGGAGCGGCTGGGCTCACGCGTCGTGCTCATGTTCGCCGAGAACGGCAACAAGCCGGTGGCGGGCGCGCTGAACCTCGCCGGCAGCGACGCGCTGTATGGCCGGAACTGGGGATGCCGCGGCGACTGGCCGTTCCTGCATTTCGAGCTCTGCTACTATCGCGCGATCGAGTGGGCGATCGACCACGGGCTGCAACGCGTGGAGGCGGGCGCGCAAGGTCGGCACAAGATCCAGCGCGGCTATCTGCCGAAGCCCACCTACTCGGCCCATTGGATCGCGCATTCCGGCCTGCGCCGCGCCGTCAGGAACTTCCTCGCGGAGGAGCGGCCGGGCGTGCTGGCGGAAATGGCCGGGCTCGCGGAGGAATCGCCGTTCCGCAAAGGGGAGGAAGCTTAGCCGCGGCTTCGGCCCCGGCGAAGCACCAGACCCGTTCATCCATCCGGCCCGCGCCGCGCACCAGCGCCGGAGCAGACCGAGAGCGTGTCAGGCGACGGTGTCCAGCCCGTGCCTCGCGACGAGCGAGAGAAGTTTGAGCGACGCCCCCTGCGGATGCTTCTCGCCTCTTTCCCACTGGCTGACGAGGCCGGTCGTCACGTTGAGATAGCGGGCGAACACTGCCTGGCTCGCCCCCTCACGCTCTCGGAGGGCGCGGATTTCGGCCGCACTCAGAGGCCGGACGGGAGTCAGGCAGGCCGCATCGAACGTCCGCATCGTCTGCTTGTCCATCACGCCGGCCGCATGCAGACCTTCGGCCGTTTCGTGGATGGATGCCATCACGCGACTGCGATATTGCTTCTTCACGTGCATTCCACCTCCAGCAACGTACCGTTCGCGACCGCCTTCGCCAGATCGTCGGCATCGTAGGCAAGGAGCTCCGCGGCCAGAAGCTTGAACGCCGCCAACTCGTCGTCGCGGATGTCGTCCTGTTCGTTCTTCGCGAACCCATGGACGAAGAATGCTCGCTCACCGATCCGGAACAGGATGATCGTTCTGAACCCGCCGGACTTTCCGCCACCCTGCCGCGCGATTCGTTGCTTGACGACGCCCCCGCCGAGGTCGGCATCGACCAGGCCTCGCGAGACGTCGGCGATCGCAGCGCACAAGGCTGAATCCGCTATGCGCGCCTTCCGCGCAAACCGAGCGAACGACGTGTTCTTGAAGACCTGCACGCCTCGCCGCCGACGCTGAGGACGAGAGAAAATATAGCACCGAGTGTCACAAGAGCAAGCTCAGGCGCACCATCCATCTGCCCCGCCCCGCGACCGGCTCGGGGCTTGGGCATGCGGGGCCTCCCGGCGCAGCTGGAATCGACTCATCCCTGCAGTCTGCTCACCCGCCCGGCGGTCATTCCCCCGTCGATCACGAGTTCCGATCCCGTCACGTGCCGCGCGGCGTCGGAGGCGAGATACAGGATGCCCTCCGCGATGTCCTCCGGGCCGGAGGCAACGCCCAGCGGCACCGACGCCTCGGCGATCTTGTGCGGATCGAGCGGGGCGTTGCTGCGGCCGGCCGGGATCTTCTCCCAGATCGGCGTCGCGATGATCCCGGGATGTACCGAGTTCACCCGGATGCCGTCCCCGGCCTGGGCGCATTCCAGCGCCATCGACTTGGCGAACAGCCGCACCGCGCCCTTGGTCGCGCTGTAGCCGGCGAGCCCGGCCGACCCGCGCAGCCCGGCCACCGAGGACAGCATCGCGATCGACCCGCCATGGCCGAACCGGCGCATCGCCGGGATGCCGAACTTCACGGTCAGGAACACGCCGTCGACGTTGATCGCCATCTGCTTGCGCCAGTCGGCCAGCGACATCTCGATCGCCGGCCCCATGATGCCGATCCCCGCATTGGCGACCAGGATGTCGAGCCGCCCGAACCGTTCGGCGGCAGCGATCACGGCGGGCCAACCTGCCTCGTCGGTGACGTCGTGGTGCAGGTAGGTGCCGCCGATCTCCCCCGCCAGCGCCTCGCCCGCGGCATCGTCGAGGTCGGTCAGGACGAGTTTCGCCCCCTCGCGCGCCAGCACCCGCGCCGTCGCCGCGCCGATGCCGGATGCCGCGCCGGTGATGATGCCGACCTTGCCCTCGAGCCGCGCCATGGATCGCTCCTCCGTGTCCGTTTGCGGCATACCAGCGCCTCCGTGCGGCGCCGGCAAGGCTCAGTCCCCGTCGGCGGGAGCCTCCGAACTGCCGCTGGGCCGCCGATGCGCCGGCCCCTGGTGGTGGTTGGCGATGTTCACCGCGCTGTTGATCAGCGCGAGATGGGAGAAGGCCTGCGGGAAGTTGCCGAGCTGGCGCTTGGCATGCGGGTCGTATTCCTCGGCGAGCAGGCCGACGTCGTTGCACAGGCCGAGGAGCCGCTCGAACAGCGCTTCCGCCTCGGCATGGCGTCCCTGCAGCACGAGGTTGTCCACGTACCAGAAGCTGCAAGCGAGGAAGACGCCCTCGCCGGGCGGCAGGCCGTCCGCGGTCTCATGCGTGCGGTAGCGCATGATCAGCCCGTCCTGCATCAGCTCCCGCCCGATCGCGGCGACGGTGCCCTGGATGCGGGGGTCGTCCGGCGGCAGGAAGCCCACCAGCGGCAGCAGCAGCAGGCTCGCGTCCAGCGCCTCCCCGCCATAGACCTGGGTGAAGCTGTTCTTCTCCGTGTTGAAGCCGCGCTCGCAGACGGATTTGTGGATCGTGTCGCGCAGCGTCCGCCAGCGGGGCAGCGGCGCGGTCAGGTGGTGCGTCTCGGCGGAGCGGATCGCGCGGTCCAGCGCCACCCAGCACATCGCCTTGGAGAAGGTGAAGTTCTGCGCGCCGCCGCGGACCTCCCAGATGCTCTCGTCCGGCTGCAGCCACAGCTTCTCCAGATGTTCCACCAGCGCCCGCTGCAGCGGCCAGCTCGCGCTCGGCCGCACGAGGCCGGCCTCGACCTCCTGGAAGAGCGCATCCATCAGCTCCCCGTAGACGTCGAGCTGGAGCTGCGTGGAGGCGGCGTTGCCGACGCGCACGGGCCGCGCCCCCTGGTAGCCGTCCAGCCAGGGAACCTCCCACTCCATCAGCCAGCGCTCTCCGGCGAGGCCGTACAGCGTCTGCACCTGGGCGGGCGTGCCGGCGACGGACCGGCGGAGCCAGGCGCCCCAGGCCTCCGCCTCTTCCCTGAAGCCCGCATGCATCAGCGCCATCAGGGTGAAGGTCGCATCGCGCAGCCAGCAGAACCGGTAGTCCCAGTTCCGGCTGCCGCCGAACTGTTCGGGCAGCGACGTGGTGGGGGCGGCGACGATGCCGCCGGTGGGGGCATAGGTCAGCGCCTTCAGCGTCAGCAGCGAGCGGCGCACCGCCTCCGGCCATCGGCCCCGGTAGGTGCATCGGGCCGTCCAATCGGTCCAGAACGCCTCCGCCTCGCAAAGCGCCTGGCGCGCATCGGGCGGGGTCGGGGGCGGCAGGTGGGAGGAGCCGTGCGCCAAGCTGAAGCAGACGCGCTCCCCCGCCTTCACGGTGAAGTCGGCGCCCGTGCTCATGCCGCGGCCCTGCAGCGGCACGTCGGTGTGCAGCACCACCTGGTCCGGCCCGCAGACCGCGAGCAGCCCGCTGCCATGGTTCAGCCTGGTCACCCAGGGCACGGCGGAGCCGTATTCGAAGCGCAGTGCGAGTTCCAGCGTCAGGGCGACCTGCCCGGACCGTCCCTCCACGATGCGCACCACGGCCGCTTGGCTGGGCGACATGAAGTCGATCAGCGCGACGCTGCCATCGGCCGTCTCGAACAGCGTCTCCAGGATCATCGTGTCGGGCCAGTAGCGGCGGCTGACGCGGGTCGGGTCCGCCTGCGGGGCGATCCGCCAGCGTCCGTTGTCGGTGCTGCCGAGCAGGGCGGCGAAACAGGCGGGGGAGTCGAAGCGCGGCCAGCAGAGCCAGTCGAGCGACCCGTCGCGGCTGACCAGCGCGGCGGAATGGCAGTCGCCGATCAGCGCGTAGTCTTCGATGTGCCGTGCGACCGTGGTTTGCGGCGTGTCGGGGGCGCGGGGGTTGTCGGCTTCCGGGGAGGCACCAGGGGACTGATCGGGGGGGCTTCGGTCTTCGGTCATCAGTTGGCCTGTCCCCAGACGCGGCCGCCGTTGTTGCCGGTGCAGTAGCAGCTGCTGCCGGCGGGCACGGGGCGTTCCATGGGGCAGACATAGGCGCCGGCCATGCAGCTCTGCCGGCCGCCATTGGCGGTCGGTGGCGCGGGCGGGGGCGCGTAATTCACGGGCGGGGGCGTGTAGACGACCGGCGGGGGCGGTGCGTAGTACACCGGCGGCGGATAATACACCGGAGGCGGCGGGTAGTAGACCGGTGGCGGGAGCCAGGGGACGCCCACGCCGACGCCGAAATACACCCGCGCCGCGGCCGGGGAGGATACGGCCCACGACGAGAGCAGCAGGCCGGCAAGGGCCAGTGGCGGGACGATGCGGCGCATGGCGGCGGGTCTCCGGTGGGAACGACGCGGCGGGATGCCGAGGACGGTGCGACTATGCCTCGGCATCGGAAAGTTCGGAACGCGGACCTGGATTTCCAGTGATGGCGTGCCAAACTACGTCAAACGCCGCGACCGGCGGCAAGCTGCAGGACGTCGAAACGGCTTCGCCGCACCCTTTGGTGGTTGACTTTCCTGACGCCAGCCGGGATATGCGGCTCGTTGTGCGCGCCTCCGCGCCTCTCGCGACACGCGCGAATGCTGCGGCTTGGCCGCGGCCAGCCACTCGACTGGACCCGAATTGACCGATAGCACGACCGCCCCGGCGGACCCGACCGACCACGTTCCGCAGGACGACGCCGGCGCTTCCGCGTCGCCCAACGCCGCGGAGCAGCCGCACGCTTCCGCCGAGGCCGGCGAAGGGCCGGGTGGTGCCGCGACCGGGACGGAGCCGGCCGCGGATCTGCTGGCGGGCGATGCGGGGGATGCCAAGCCGGCTAAGCGCCCGCGCGCAGCGCGCGGCACCGCGGCGACCCGCAAGGCGGCCGCCGGAACGACGCGCAAGGCCAGCGCGGAGACGACCCGCAAGACGGCCAAGCGGACGACACGCGCCGCCAAGGACGACGCGGCAGCGGCAGGCGCCGACGCGACAGGCACCGGCGATGCCGCCGCGGCGGCCGTATCCTCGACCGCTGAACCGGCTGCCACGACGGACGACGCCGCGCCCGCCGCTTCGACGGATGATGCCGCCACGGCCAGCCCGCGCGCGCGCCGGGCCGCCGGCACCGGCACGCCGCGCACCCGCAAGCCGCGGCGCGGCACGACGGGGACGGAGGACGCGGCCGGCGGACGCGTCGCGCAATCCGCGCTGCCGCTCGATGCGACGCGCGAAGCGGCGGCCGAACTGCCGTCCGGCCCCGTCGCGAGCAGTTCCGAAGCCCCGTTGGCAGCTCCGTCCGAGGCCTCGGCTGCGACCGAGGCCCCGGCGGACGAGCGCGCGCCTGACGCGACCATGACGGACGCGGCCGTGGCGGGCGTTGACGCGGCGCCCACCCCCTCCGCGGACGCGACCGACGCGGTTGCACCGACCGGGGACGCACCTCTCGCCGCGGAGCCCGCAGCGTTCACCGGGACGACCCCGGTGACCGAGGCGCCCCCGGCAACCGACACCGCCACTCCGCCCCCGTCCGACCTGACGCCGGCCCCGATCGAGCCCTCAGCCACCGCGGCGGCCGACGCACCGGCCGCGGTCGAGCCGATCGCCGCGGACGCGCCCGCCCAGCCGATTGATGCGGACGCGGCGGCGGAGCAGGACGACGAGGCCCCGGCGGAACCGCCGCGCCCCGTCTTCGCCGATCTCGGCCTGTCGGACCCGGTGCTGCGCGCCATCGCCGACATGGGCTATCGCCATCCGACGCCCATCCAGGAACAGGCGATCCCCTACGTGCTGATGGGGCGCGACGTCATGGGCGTCGCACAGACCGGCACGGGCAAGACGGCCGGCTTCACCCTGCCGATGCTCGACATCCTGGCCGGCTCCCGCGCCCGCGCCCGCATGCCGCGCAGCCTGATCCTGGAGCCGACCCGCGAACTCGCCCTGCAGGTGGCAGAGAACTTCGTCCAGTACGGCAAGTACCTGAAGCTGACGCACGCGCTGATCATCGGCGGCGAGAGCATGTCCGACCAGAAGGACGTGCTGATGCGCGGCGTGGACGTGCTGATCGCCACGCCCGGCCGCCTGATCGACATGTTCGAACGCGGCTCGATGCTGCTGACCGACACCCGCATCCTGGTGATCGACGAAGCCGACCGCATGCTCGACATGGGGTTCATCCCGGACGTGGAGCGGATCGTCTCCCTGCTGCCGCGCAACCGGCAGACGCTGTTCTTCTCGGCCACGATGGGTCCCGAGATCCGCCGGCTGGCCGACGCGTTCCTGCAGGACCCGAAGCAGATCTCGGTCTCCCGCCCTGCCTCGGTCGCGACCACGATCACCGAGGGGCTGGTGCTGGTCGCCGAACACGACAAGCGCGAGGCGCTGCGCCGGCTGATCCGCACAGAGAAGGTGCAGAACGCACTGATCTTCTGCAACCGGAAGCGCGACGTCGACATCCTCTACAAGTCGCTGACCAAGCACCGGTTCAGCGCCGGCGCACTGCATGGCGACATGGCGCAGTCCGTGCGTTTCTCGACGCTGGAGCGGTTCAAGGCGGGCGCGCTGCAGCTCCTGGTCTGCTCCGACGTCGCCGCACGCGGCATCGACATCGGCGGCCTGTCGCACGTGTTCAATTTCGACGTGCCGCACCATGCCGAGGACTACGTCCACCGTATCGGCCGCACCGGCCGCGCCGGGCTGCAGGGCCACGCCTTCACCATCTCCCAGCCGGAGGACCGGTTGGCGGTGGAGGCGATCGAGAAGCTGATCGGCCACCCGATCCCGCCCGTGGTGGTGGAAGGGCTCGATCCGGTCGACTGGGCCGAGGATGACGGCCGCAGGCGCCGCGGCCGTGGCGGGGCGAAGCGCAAGCCGGAGGGCCGTGGCGCCCCCGAACGCGGTGCCCGCGAGCGACGCGACGACGAGCGCGGGGCACACGATCGCGGCCCCCGGCCGCACCACGACCGTGGCCCCCGGCCAGACCACGACCGCGCGCCGCAGCCGGAGCGCACGGCACGTGCGCCGGAGGGCGAACCGGCTCCGGCCCCGGCGCGGGAACGCGACGCCGATCGGGACCGCCGCCGCCGCGACGAGCCACGCCGCAGCGAGGGTCGCCGTGACGAGTTCCGTCGCGAGGACGGGCGTCGCGACGAGCCCCGCCGCGACGACAGCCGCCGCAACGAAGCGCGGCGAGACGAGCCGCGCCGCGACGATACCCGCCGCAGCGACAGCCGACGCGACGACGGCCGGCGCGACCGCGGCCGGCGCGAGGAAGACCTGGGACCGGCGGTGCTGGGCTTCGGCGACGACGTGCCGGCCTTCATGCAACTGCCCTTCCGCAGCCGCCGCCCCATGCACGACACGGAGACCGAGGCATGAACGACGCCCCCGCACGCCCCGCCAGCCGCTTCACCCCGTTCCAGTGGGACGACGCGCTGCGCCTCGACGGCCAGCTCTCGGAAGACGAGCGCGCCATCCGCGACGCCGCACGCGAGTACTGCCAGGAGAAGCTGTTCCCCCGCGTGCTGCAGGGCTTCCGCACCGAGAGCTTCGACCGCTCCATCATGAACGAGATGGGCGAGATGGGCTTCCTGGGCGCCACGCTCGAGGGCTATGGCTGCGCCGGCGTCAACTACGTCTCCTACGGCCTGATCTCCCGCGAGGTGGAGCGCGTCGACAGCGGCTACCGCAGCGCCTTCTCCGTCCAGTCCTCCCTGGTGATGTTCCCGATCTACGCCTTCGGGTCGGAGGAGCAGCGCCAGAAGTTCCTGCCCAAGCTGCGCAGCGGCGAGTTCGTCGGCTGCTTCGGCCTGACCGAACCCGATGCCGGCTCCGACCCCGCGTCGATGCGCACCCGCGCCAAGGCGGTGGACGGCGGCTTCGTGCTGAACGGGTCCAAGACCTGGATCACCAACTCCCCCCTCGCCGACGTCATGGTCGTGTGGGCGAAGGACGATGCCGGCGACATCCGCGGCTACATCCTGGAACGCGGGATGAAGGGCCTGACCACGCCGAAGATCGAGGGCAAGTTCTCGCTGCGCGCCTCGACCACCGGCATGATCATGATGCAGGACGTGTTCGTCCCGGCCGAGAACCAGCTTCCCGGCGTGAAGGGGCTGCGCGGCCCGTTCTCCTGCCTCAACAACGCCCGCTACGGCATCGCCTGGGGCGCGCTGGGGGCCGCCGAGTTCTGCTGGCACGCCGCCCGCACCTACACGCTCGAGCGCAAGATGTTCGGCAAGCCGCTCGCGGCGACGCAGCTCATCCAGAAGAAGCTCGCCGACATGCAGACCGAGATCACCCTCGGCCTCCATGCCGTCCTCCGGCTCGGTCGCCTCATGGACGAGCACGAGGCCGCGCCGGAGATGATCTCCCTGCTCAAGCGCAACAACTGCGGCAAGTCGCTCGACATCGCCCGCATGGCGCGTGACATGCACGGCGGCAATGGCATCGTCGACGAGTACCACGTGATCCGCCACGTGATGAACCTGGAGACGGTGAACACCTACGAAGGCACGCACGACGTGCACGCGCTGATCCTGGGCCGCGCCCAGACCGGGCTCTCCGCCTTCGGCGCATGAGCCGCGACCGGGCGCGCGGTCGCGCCGCGCGCCCCGCTCGCACCCTTCCGCCGCCAGCCCCGCTCGACCTGTCCATCACGGCACTCGGCGCCGAGGCCGACGGCCTCGCGCAGGGGCCCGACGGCACGCGGTACTTCGTGCCGCTCACCCTGCCCGGCGAGACCGTGCATGCCCGCCCGACCGCGCCGCGGGCCGGCGGCTGGGGCGGCGTGGCCGAGACGATCCGCACGCCCTCGCCCGATCGCGTGACGCCGCCCTGCATTCATTTCGGCACCTGCGGCGGCTGCACCCTGCAGCATTGGCGCGCGGATCCGTATCTCGGCTGGAAGACGGGCCAGCTCGAAACGGCGCTCCGCCGCGCCGGCTATGACACGATCCCGCTGCAGCCCCCGGCCGCCTCCGGACCCGGGAAGCGACGGCGGATGGATCTCGCGATCCGCCGCACGGCGCAGGGTGTCGTCCTCGGCCTCCATCGGCTGCGCGGCGCGGAAGTGGTGGACCTGTCGACCTGCCACGTGCTCGCCCCGCCGCTGGTGGCGCTGCTTGCACCGCTGCGTGCGGTGCTTGCCGGCCTTGCCGGCCTGCGCCGCCAGGGATCGGCGATCGCGAACCTGGTCGATGACGGGCCGGACCTGCTGCTGCGCACCGACGCGCCGCTCACCCCGGCCGATCGCCAGGCGCTCGCCGGGTTCGCGCGGGCGCACGGGGTGCCGCGTATCACCTGGGCGGAGGGAGCAGGCGCGCCCGAACCTGCCGCGCAGCTTCGGCCGGCCGCCGTCACGCTCTCGGGCGTCACGGTCGAGCTTCCGCCGAACGGCTTCCTCCAGGCGACCGCGACGGGCGAGGCTGCGATCGTCGCCGCAGTGCTCGAAGGCCTGCCCGAGACGCTGCCCGGACGCGCACGCCTCATCGAACTCTACGCCGGCAGCGGCACGCTGACCTTCGCGCTTGCCGGCCGAGCCGCCGTGATCGCCTGGGAGGGTGATCCGGCGGCGGCCATGGCGCTGCGCGGTGCCGCGCGACGGGTCGGGTTGGAAGGGCGCATCACCATCGGGATCCGCGATCTCGTGCGACAGCCGCTGCAGGCAAAGGAACTGGCGGGAGCGGCGGCCGTCGTGCTCGATCCCCCGTTCGACGGCGCCGGTCCCCAGCTTCCGGCCATCGCGGCGAGCGGCGTGCGCCGGGTCGTCTACGTCTCCTGCAACCCGGCGGCCCTGGGGCGCGACGCCGCCCAGCTCCGCATGGCGGGCTACGCGCTGCGCGGGGTGCGGCTGATCGATCAGTTCGTGTGGTCGGCGCGGGTGGAAGCGGTGGTGGTGTTCGAGCGAGTGCCGGCCCGCGCGTCGTAAAAGTGTCGCATGGGTGGCGATGCCGAGAGTTCTCGCTGCTGCGCGTGCGAATCTGCCCACTCCAGCTCTCGCTGGGAACAATATCGTGCGTTCGAGGCTTCCAGCAGAACCGCCCGCCGCCGGGTCCGTTCCAGCCGCACGTGGCAACGCTCGCCACGTCCACAGAATTTCAGGAGGACTCCATGCTCAAGACCGGTGCGGCATTCATGCTCGCCGCCTCGCTCGCATTCCCGGCCATGGCCCAGACGTCCGGCCACGGTTCGGCGGCCACGGGCACCCCGGCCACGAGCGGCTCTCCGAGCACCGCCGCCACGGGGAGCACGTCCGGTGGCCCCGCGTCCCGCAATCCCATCATGACCGATGACGGCGGCATGCGGACCAGCAAGATCGTCGGTTCGTCGGTCTACAACGACAAGGACGAGAAGGTCGGCAGCATCGACGACCTGATCATCGGCAGCGACAAGTCGCTGCATGCGGTGATCTCGGTCGGCGGCTTCCTCGGCATGGGCGCCAAGATGGTCGAGGTGCCGTTCGACAAGCTGCAGTTCGGCAACACGAAGAACAACAGCGACAATCGCGTGGTGATGCCCGGCGCCACCAAGGAGTCGCTGAACTCCATGCCTGACTACCACTACGTCAAGCAGGGCTGATCGCGCGGCCCCGCCCCCGGCAACCAGTGCCGGGGCGGGGTCTTCGCCTTGACATTCAGCCGTGACGCGGGCGGCATCAGGTCCGCCCTGTCCCGTCACGGATATCGCCCATGCCCCCCTCCCCCACACGACGCGTCCTGCTGGGCGCGACCGTCGCCGCCATTGCCGCCGCGCGCCCCGCCCGCGCGGAGCCGGCGACGATCACGGTGCTGGATGTCGGCGGCGCGCTGCAACTCATCCAGGGCGCGATCGAGGCCTATGGCAAGGCCAGGCCCGACCAGGTCGGGCGCTTCGTATTCAGCCAGGCTCCGGCACCGGAACTCGCAGGGAAGCTGAAGGCGCAGCAATCGGCGGGCCGCGTCGATATCGACCTGGTGCTGACCGGCAGCGACGGACTTGCCGCCGGGATGGCACAGGACTCCTGGGTGCGGCTGCTGCCCGATCATGCCGACCGGCTTCCAGGACTCGAGGCGGCCTACGAGCCGGCGGCGCTCAACCTCCTGAAGGCGCAAGGCCAGGGCTATGGCATCGTCGTCGCCTACTACCCGTCCGGACCGCTGCTGGAATACATGCCGGACCGTGTGAAGACGCCACCCCGGACCGCGGCGGAGTTGCTGACCTGGGCGAAGGCGCACCCGAACCGCTTCATGTATGCCCGCCCCGCCAACTCCGGCCCCGGCCGCACCTTCATGATGGGGCTGCCCTACCTGTTGGGCGACCGCGAGCCGAAGGACCCCGTCAACGGATGGGACAAGACCTGGGCCTACCTGCAGGAGCTGAACGGCGCGATCGAGTACTATCCGGCCGGCACCACCGCGACGATGAAGGAGCTGGGCGACGGCTCGCGCGACATGATCGTGTCCACCACCGGCTGGGACATCAATCCGCGTGCGCTGGGCGTGGTCCCGGCAGAAGCGAAGATCGCGACGCTGGAGGGTTTCCACTGGGTGTCCGACGCGTTCTTCGTGACCATCCCGAAAGGCGTGCCGGAGGCGAAGCTGCCGGTACTGCTGGACCTGATCCGCTTCGTGCTGCAGCCGGCGCAGCAGGCGACGCTGTACGACAGCGGCTATCTCTATCCCGGCCCCGCGGTGAAGGACGTGCCGCTGTCGCTCGCACCGCAAAAGAGCCAGGACATCATTCGGGAGTTCGGACGGCCGGAATACGCCGCGCTGATCCGTGACAATCCGATCGAGCTGCCCCTGGCGCCCGACAAGCTCGTTCTTGCATTCCGGAAATGGGACGAGCTGATCGGGTCGAAGAAGAAGTAGCGGAGGCGGGGGCTCTTCCACTCCGCGCGTCTGGTGGGCTTCGACTGCGCGCTCTGTGGGGCTTTCTTCTGGGACGTGTGGTTCGCTTTCGACACGGAGGGCACGGAGAACCACGGAGGGTCACGGAGGTTTTCCATTCGGGGCCCGGACCATCGCTCGCATGCACCCTGGCGGTGCGGGGCATAGAGTTGAACGCGGCCGTGGCTCTCCGTGGCCGCGCGTTGATTGCGAACGAAACCATCCATGCCAGGCAGCGCGACGCTTCCGCGGTCTTCTCCCACGAACTGGGCTTCACGCCCTTTCGGTCGACCGCGCACCAGCGACGGATGGGCGCGGGCCGCTGCGCCATACCCCTTCCCGAAGCCGTTTCATGGCCGCGGGTATGGTCAAGCGGGCCGGACCCCGTATCATCGGATCGACAGAAGAAGGGGGAGGGCCCATGGATTACCACGCCGCGTTCGCCGGAATGAAGGTGGTCGACCTGACCGGTGGAGTCGCCGGCCCATCCTGCGCGATGATGCTCGCGCAGCACGGGGCCGACGTGATCAAGGTCGAGACCCCGCACGCCGGCGGCGACTGGGCACGGATCCTCGGGCGCCGCTACGAGCATCACTCCGCCTTTTCCCTCTACGGCACGCTGGGCAAGCGCAGCATCGCGCTCGACCTGAAGACGCCGGAGGGGCAGGAGGTGATGTGGCGCCTGCTGAAGGGCGCCGACGTGTTCATGGAGGGGCTGAAGCCCGGGACCATCCAGCGCTACGGCTTCGGCTACGACGCGGTGAGCGCGCGGGAGCCGGGCATCATCTACTATTCGATCTCGGGCTTCGGACAGACCGGCCCGCTGGCGGCGCGGCCGGCGATGGATCCCGTGCTGCAGGCCTTCACCGGCATCGTCAATGAGAACCGCGGCGAGCACGACAACCATCCGCACCGCATCGCGATCTCGCTGATCGACATGTTCAGCGGCATGCTGGGGTTCCAGGCGATCGCCACGTCGCTCTACGTGCGGCGCGAGCAGACGGAGAAGAAGGGCCGCTACATCGAGCTGAGCCTGATGCATGGCGGCGCGATGCTGTCGGTGATCCGTATGGTCGCGCAGTATCTGGAGCGCGGCAACGCGACCCGCACCTCCATGCCGAACGGCGTGTTCGACACGGCGGACGGGCAGCTCAACATCACCATGGTGCGGCCGACCGACTGGCCGCCGTTCTGCGACGCGGTGGACCGGCCGGACCTGCTGACCGACCCGCGCTTCGCGACGCACGAGGCGCGCGGCAAGAACCTGGACGAGCTGATGGCGCTGATGCGGCCGGTGATCAAGGCGATGCCGACGGCCTACCTGGCGGAGCGCCTGACCGCGCGCGGGATCATGAACGGGAAGGTCAACACCTACGAGGAATTCCTGAAGGAGGAGCAGGTCGCGGCGACCGGCATCATCTCCTGGCTCGATCAGCCGGGCGTGCCGGAGAAGGTGCCGATGCCCAACATCCCCGGCCTGCCCGCGTTCGAAAGCGGCACGAAGCGGGCGCATGCGCCGACCGTGGGCGAGCACTCGCGCGAGGTGCTGGCGGAGCATGGCTATACCGCGGCGGAGATTTCGGCGCTGTTCGACAAGAAGGTGGTGGCGGAGCCCTGAGCGGCAGCGCCGGGCCGGCGGCGTCGCCGGACGTGAGCCGTCGGCGCGCTTCAAGCGCCGCGTCACGCCGGCACTGCACTCGATCGTCATGGCCGGCCATCGAGCCGGCCATCCCCACCAGCACGACAGCCGCACCGGCGACCGCGCGCGAACCCATCGGCCATCGTGCCGGCCACCCCACCGGCACCATGCGGCGGGAGACCCGACCATGCCTCGGACGGCCGTGACGTCGCCTCGCCGGGTCGCGTCGGGTGAGCCAGCGCCACGCGCCAGCCAGCTAAACACGCCGACCCGGACCGTGCGATCGGTGCTGCGATAGAGGGAAGAGGAAGTGGGGGGCTTCTGTTGCCCGGTGCCCCCCGAACCGCGCCTATCGCTTATGCAGCGACGGCGAGCGCCTCATGATTGTCATTGGCACTTGTGATACGGCCCGATGACGGCGGAACCATGCCGAGCGAAAAGTCCGTCTTTACCACGCGTGTCGAGCCTGTTTCGCCCCCCTATGGTGGAGGCGCCGGGCACTGCCCCCGGGTCCACAACGCTTATTCCACGAACCGTTTATCGCCATAGTCGGACGAACCGGCTCGCCAGATATAGGCAATCGGCTCGACCGATGGAAGGGGAACCTCCATGATCGACAACGGCGGGCCGTTCCCGGCAGGCCACGCTATGCTTTCGGCCGGGATCAGGCGGGGCTATGTCTGCGCTCCATGGCCCTCACCGAGTCCCAAGCGGCCGAGATCGCCGCCCTGCGCGCGCAGTCCGCCCCGACCGCCCGCCCCACCGTGCCCGCGCTCGAGGCGCTGCTCTACACGGCCCTGCCGGTGCTGGATCACGGCTTCGTCCGCGTGATCGACTACATGGGCGACGATTCCGCCATCGTGCAGGCGGCCCGCGTCTCCTACGGCCGCGGAACCAGGCGCGTGTCGGAGGATGCGGGGCTGATCCGCTACCTGATGCGCCACCGCCACTCGACCCCGTTCGAGATGTGCGAAATCAAGTATCACGTGAAGCTGCCGATCTTCGTGGCGCGGCAATGGATCCGCCATCGCACGGCCAACGTGAACGAGTATTCCGCGCGCTACTCGATCCTCGACCGGGAGTTCTACATCCCGGCGCCGGAACACCTCGCCGCCCAGTCGGCCTCCAACCGCCAGGGGCGCGGCGCGGTGCTGGACGGGGCGGAGGCCGCCCGCGTGCTCGACCTGCTGCGCGAGGACGCGACCCGCACCTACGACCACTACGTCGAGATGCTGAACGAGGACGAGGCCGGCGCTCCCCGCGACGCGTCCCGCCAGGGCCTCGCGCGCGAACTGGCGCGGATGAACCTGACGCTCAACACCTACACGCAGTGGTACTGGAAGACGGACCTCCACAACCTCTTCAACTTCCTCTCCCTGCGTGCGGACGCGCATGCCCAGTACGAGATCCGCGTCTACGCCGAAGCCATGACGCAGACCGTCGAGGCCTGGGTGCCGACCGCCGCCGCCGCCTTCCGCGATTACCGGCTGGGCGCCGTCACGCTGTCGGCCGGGATGCTGGCGGTGGTCCGGCGCATGCTCGGGGGCGAGTCGGTGACGCAGCCGGAGAGCGGACTGAACAAGCGGGAATGGACGGAGCTGATGACGTCGCTGGGCCGGCAGGGTTGATGCGGTCCGCGGATTGCGGCCTGATCGCAGAGGCCGTGCTGCAACCCGTCCAGGCCCAGCCCCGATGATCGTCGTCTTCGGCTCCGTCAACCTCGACCTGATCTTCCGCCTGCCGCGCATTCCCGCGCCGGGGGAGACGATCCTCGGCCCCGCCACCGACCAGGAGCCGGGGGGCAAGGGGGCGAACCAGGCGCTCGCGGCGGCGCGCGACGGGGCACGGGTCGTGATGGCCGGCGCAGTGGGGCAGGATGCGCTCGCCGATGCCGCGCTCGCGCTGCTGCGGCAGGAGGGCGTGGACCTGACCCGCCTCGCCCGCGTGCCCGCCAGCACCGGCTGCGCCGCCATCGGCGTCGATCCCGCCGGGCGCAACGCCATCATGGTCGGCTCCGGCGCCAATCTCCACGCCCGCGCCGACCAGGTGGAGGACGCGCTGCTCGGGCCCGGCACCACGCTGCTGCTGCAGATGGAAGTGCCGGTCGAGGAGAATGTCGCCCTCATCGCGCGCGCCCGCGCCCGTGGCGCGCGGATCGTCCTGAACCTCGCACCCGCCGCGCCGCTTCCCGCCGAGGCCCTGCGCGCCCTCGACCTGCTGCTGGTCAACGAGCCGGAGGCCGAGTGGATCGGCGCCCATCTCGGCACCGCCGCCGACGCGGCGGCCCTGCGAGGCGCCCTCGGTATCGACGTCGTGCGCACGCTGGGCGGAGACGGGCTGGAGACGGCGACGGCCGCCGGTGTGCTCCGGCTACCCGCGCACCCCATCCACCCGCTCGACACGACGGCCGCGGGGGACTGCTTCGCCGGCGTGCTGGCGGCGTCCCTCGACCGCGGCCTCGCGCTGCCGCACGCGCTGCGTCGCGCCAACGTCGCCGCCGGCCTCGCCTGCACCCGGCCCGGCAGCCAGCGCAGCCTGCCCACCGCCCCGGAAACCGACGCCGCGCTCTGACCCGACTGGCTTCGGCCCGGCTGGCTTCGGCCCGCTTGGCTTCGGCCCAACTGGCTCCGACCCGGCTGGCTTGGTCCGACCCTGGCGGGCGACGACGCGCAATGGCACGCTGGTGCGAACACGGGGGAGCATCAGGCATGGATCACGCATCGATCGAGCAGGCGGCCGCCGCCCTGGTGGCCGCTCGACGCGACATGACCACCCTTCCCGGCCTCCCCAACGGCACCAGCCCCGCATCGGCGGCCGAGGCGCACGCGATCCAGGACGCCACCACCCGCCTGCTGGGCGCCACGGTCGCCGCCTACAAGACGATGACCCGCGGCAGCCAACCCACCGAACGCGGCCTGATCTACGCCGGCACCGTCCATGCGACGCCCGCCAGCGTTCCCGCGAAGACCGTGCCGCAATGCGGCGTGGAGGGGGAGGTCGCCTTCGTCCTTCGCCGGCCGCTCCCGGCCCGCGCCACCCCCTACACCCGCGAGGAGGTCGCCGGCGCGGTCGAACCGCTGGCCGCGATCGAGCTGGTGCACAGCCGCTTCGCCCCCGATGCACCGGTCGGCGCGCTCGACAAGCTCGCCGATTGCGTGAGCAATGCGGGCCTCGTCACCGCGCCGCCCCTCGCCGACTGGCATGCGCTCCAACTTGGCGCACTGCACGTGACGCTGACGGTGAACGGCCGGACCATCCTCTCCCGCGCCGGCGGCCACGTCACCGGCGATCCGCTCGACGTCGCGGTCGCGTTCGTCAACCTGATGCGCGAGTCGGACGGGCTTCCCGAGGGCGCGGTCGTCACCTGCGGGACCTTCACCGGCCTCGAGTTCCTGAAGCCGAACGACACCTGCACCGTGCGGTTCGACGGCCTCGGTGAGGCCACCGTCACCTTCACGGCCTGAGGCGCGCGCCATGACCCAGGCAACACCGTTCCGCGGCAACAGCCACCGCCACAGCGTGGCGCTCGACCGCTGGATCGCACGCCGCCGGCGGGAGACGGCGCTCGAGCCTGAGCTGCCGATCATCGACCCGCACCACCATCTGTGGGACGACGATCGCGGCCCGTACCTGCTGCCGGAGCTGCTCGCGGATATCCGCGGCGGGCACGACGTCCGCGCCAGCGTGTTCATCGAGTGCCGCGCGGAGTATCGCGCCGACGGTCCCGCCACCGAGCGGCCGCTGGGCGAGGTCGAATTCGTCAACGGCATCGCGGCGATGAGCGCCTCGGGCGGCTACGGCCCGACCCGCGCCGCCGCGGCGATCGTGGGGCATGCCGACCTTGCGATCGGTGCGCCGGTGCAGGAGATCCTCGAGCAGGCGATCGCGTTGACCGGCGGCCGCATGCGCGGCATCCGCTGGTCCCTCCCCTATGATGCGAGCGAGGTCGGGCAGCACGTCTCCCGCTTCGTGCCGGAGGGCATCTCCCGCGACGCCACCTGGCGCGCCGGCTTCGCCCGCCTCGCCCCGCTCGGGCTCAGCTTCGAGGCCTGGTGCTACCATCCGCAACTGCCCGAGATCACGGACCTCGCCCGCAGCTTCCCCGACACCACCTTCGTGCTCAATCACGTCGGCGGGTTCCTTGGCGTCGGCCCGTACGCCAGCCGCCGGACCGAGGAATTCGCGCGCTGGCGCGATTCCATCCGCACGCTCGCGGGCTGCCCCAACGTCGTGGTGAAACTGGGCGGCCTCGGGATGCTGATCTTCGGCTTCGACTTCCACCTCCGCGCGGCGCCCCCGAGTTCGGAGGAGCTGGCCGCGGCGTGGCGCCCGTTCATCGAGACCTGCATCGAGGCGTTCGGCCCGGCGCGCTGCATGTTCGAGAGCAACTTCCCGGTCGACAAGCAGTCCTGCGACTACACGGCGTGCTGGAACGCCTTCAAGCGGCTCGCGCACGGGGCGTCGGCCGAGAAGGCCGCCTTATTCAGCGGCACGGCGGCGCGGGTCTACCGACTCCCGCCGCCCTGACCGTCCACGCGCGTGCACCCGCGTCCCGAGCGGCCGCCGAATCCGTGGCGCGGGTGAACCGGCTCAGCCGCCGGCCGCGCCCTGCACCTCGACGTAGAGCGCGTAGACCGACTGGCTCGCGGTCATGAACAGCCGATTCCGCTTGCGCCCGCCGAAGCACAGATTGGCGCAGCGTTCGGGCAGCAGGATCCGGCCGATCAGCGTGCCGTCGGGCGCGAAGATGCCGACGCCGTCATGGCCCTCGCCGCCCGACAGCGCGGCCCAGAGATTCCCCTCGGCATCGCAGCGGATGCCGTCCGCCCAGCCGGTGCCGTCGAAGAAGGTCCGGCCGTTGGCGAGCTTCGTCCCATCCGCGACCACGTCGTAGACCCGGGTCGTGCGCGGCGTGGCGTGGCCGGTATCCGCCACGTAGAGCCGCGTCTCGTCTGGCGAGAACGCCAGCCCGTTCGGGCGTTCCATGTCGTCCACCACCACCGTCATCCGTCCGTCGCTCGGATCGAGGCGATAGACCCGGAATGGCAATTCCTGCGGCGCGGTGTGCCCGAGATAGTTGCCGCGCGTGCCGGCGCCGTTGTCGCTGAACCAGATGCTGCCGTCGGATTTCACCACCACGTCGTTCGGCGCCGTGAGCGGCTTGCCGTCGAAACGCTCCGCCAGCACCGTGATCGAGCCGTCGTACTCGGTGCGGGTCAGGCGCTGGGTGTCGTGCTCGCAGGTCAGCAGCCGTCCCTGGCGATCCCGCGTGTTGCCGTTCGCATAGTGTGAGGGCTCGCGGAACACGCTGATGCCGCCGTCGGTCTCGTCCCAGCGCAGGATCCGGTCGTTGGGGATGTCGCTGAACAGCAGGTAGCGCCCGTCGCCGAACCACACCGGTCCCTCGGTGAAGCGGAACCCCGTGGCGATCCGTTCCACGGCGGCGTGACCGAGCGCGATGGGGCGGAAGCGGGGATCGAGGATGAGGATGTCGGGATCGGGGTAGCGGATCGGGTGCAGCGGATCCCAGGCGCGTGCGGGCGCGGGGCGCAGGTCGGCCATGCCGTGTTTCCTCCTGGTTCGAAGCTGGGGCGGGCCGTCCCAGGCTAAGCGACCGCGAGGGGCTGTCGAGGGCGGGGCGCGCGGCTGGCACCGGCGAGGCGTCGCCTGTAGCCTGAGCCGCGAAAGGACCTCCTCATGCCCGATACGGCCCTGCCTGCGACCGACCGTCTCCTCGACGCGCTCCGCGCCATCGTCGGTGCGAGCGGCCTGCTGACGGACCCGGCGGACACCGCGCCCTTCTCCGAGGATTGGCGCCGCCTGTATCGCGGCCGGACCCCGGCGGTGGTGCGCCCTGGCACGGCCGAGGAATGCGCCGCGGTCGTGAGGCTCTGTGCGGAGACAGGCACGCGGCTGGTGCCGCAGGGGGGCAACACCTCGATGGTGGGCGGGGCGGTGCCGGCGGAGGACGGGTCCGAACTCGTGCTCTCCACCGCGCGGCTGAACCGGATCCGCGCGCTCGACCCGGTGGACATGACGCTGACGATCGAGGCCGGGGTGACGCTGAGGGCCGCCCAGCTCGCCGCCGCGGATGCGGGGTGTCTGCTGCCGCTGTCGATCTCGTCGGAGGGATCGGCGCAGATCGGCGGCGTGCTGGCGGTGAACGCCGGGGGCAACAACACCGTGCGCTACGGCAATGCGCGCGACCTGGTGCTGGGGCTGGAGGTCGTGCTGCCGGACGGGCAGATCTGGAACGGGCTGCGGCGGCTGCGCAAGGACAACACCGGCTATTGCCTGCGCCAGCTCTTCGTCGGCGCCGAGGGAACGCTGGGGATCATCACGGCCGCCGTGCTGAAGCTGGTGCCGCAACCGCGGGAGGTTGCGGTGGCGCTGTGCGCGGTGCCCTCGCCGGAGGAGGCGCTCGCGCTGTTCACCCGGTTCCAGGCGCACGATCCGGCGGCGATCAGCGCGTTCGAATACATGTCCGGCCCCGGCATGGGATTCGTGCTGAAGCACATCCCCGGCGCGACCCTGCCGCTCTCGGCCCCGGCGCCCGGCTACGTGCTGGTCGAGCTGGCGACGCCCCGCCCCGATGCCGGCCTGCGCGTGGGGCTCGAGACGGTGCTGGAAGGTGCGCTCGAGGCCGGGATCGTGCTTGATGCCGCGATCGCGGAGTCCGAGGCGCAGCGCGCCGCGATCTGGAAGCTGCGGGAGGAGCATTCGGAGGCGCAGAAGCGCGAGGGGGCGAGCGTGAAGAACGACGTCTCGGTGCCCGTCTCCAAGGTGCCCGCCTTCATCGCCGAGGCGACCGCGGCCTGCGAGGCGCTGATCCCCGGCGTGCGGGTCGTGCCGTTCGGCCACATGGGCGACGGCAACATCCACTTCAATCTGGAGCAGCCGGAGGGGGCGGAGGCCGCGTGGTTCCTCGCCCAGGACCACGCCATCATGGATGCGGTGAACGAGGTCGTGCGGAAATACGACGGCAGCTTCTCGGCCGAACATGGGATCGGCAAGCTGAAGCCCTACATGATGCCGGACTGGCGCGGCGGGGCGGAGCTCGCGCTGATGCAGCGGATCAAGGCGGCGCTGGATCCGTTGGGGATCATGAACCCCGGCAAGGTCCTGCCCTGACGCGGCGACCGCGTCGGCGTGTGTCGCCGCGTTTGTCCACGCCGTCATCGTCCCGGCCCGATCGGCCCCGGTAGGCGTTCAGCCCATCCGTGTCGCGTCATGGCGGGCCACCGTGCCGGCGATCCCGGAGGCAGGATGCCGCGGGAGATGGCCGGGACCAGCCCGGCCACGACGAGGAGGGGTGCGCGCCCCGGTACGGCGCTCGTCCCCCGGCTGGTGCCCCGTCCGCCGCTCAGCCCCGCCACCCCATCCGTTCGCCCGGAATGAACCGAGGGGCGGCTCCGTCCGTATTGGCTGAGCCACTCCGAGGAATGCCCGTGACCCAGGCCTGGCTGAACCGGATCGGCACCGCCGTTCCCGCCCATGACATCCATCGCGATTTCGTCGCCTACGCGCGCGACGCGCTGGGCGATCCGCACCGCGCGGCGCTGTTCGAGCGCATGGCGGCGCAGGCCGAGATCACCCATCGCTGGGCCGTCATCGCGCCGGGACCGGAACCCCGCGACCGGGTGCTCGACGCCGACGCGTTCTACGTCCGCGGCGCCTTTCCCTCGACCGCCGCGCGCATGGACCGCTTCCAGCCCGCGGCACTCGCCCTCGCGTTGCAAGCGGCGGAGAACCTCCAGCTCGGGGACGACCGCGGCGCCGTCACCCACCTGATCGTCGCGAGCTGCACCGGATTCGCGGCACCGGGCCTGGATTTCGCCCTCATGCGCGCGTTGGGCCTGTCCGAGAGCGTGGAACGGACCCTGGTCGGGTTCATGGGCTGCTTCGCGGCGGTCAACGCGCTCAAGCTGGCCCGCCACATGGTCCGCTCCGACCCGGCCGCCCGCGTGCTGGTCGTGACCGTCGAGCTCTCGAGCCTTCACCTGCAGGAACGCTTCGACGATCTGCCGGCCATGCTGGGCTTCCTTCTGTTCGGCGACGGCGCGGCCGCGGCGCTCGTTTCCGCGACGCCGGACGGGCTCGCATTGGATCGCTTCAAGGCCGCGGTGATCCCCAACTCGGCCGACCTGATCACCTGGAACATCCGCGACAGCGGCTTCGTCATGCACCTCTCCGGCCAGGTGCCGAATCGGATCCGGCGGTGGCTTCCGGTCAACGGACCGGCCCTCTTGCCCGATCCCGCCCCGGCGCTCTGGGCCGTGCACGCGGGCGGACGCTCGATCCTGGACGCGGTGCAGCAGGGGCTGGGTCTCGCCACGGACGCCCTGGACGCCTCCCGCGCCGTGCTGCGCGACTACGGCAACATGTCCTCCGCCACCCTGATGTTCGTGCTGGACCGCATCATGCGCGCACGCGACGCACGCGGCCCCGGCATCGCCATGGCGTTCGGCCCCGGCCTGACGGTGGAGACGTTCGGGTTCCGCCGTCCGTGAGCCTCCGCCGCCGCAGCACCGCGGAGGAGCGGATGGACACCGACTGCCGCGACGAGGCGGACTACGCGCGCTGCCTCGCCGACCTGGCGCGGGTGAACCGCCTGACCCTGACCCACCGGCCGATGCTGGCCTGGCTCGCGGCGGAGACGGCCGACGGCGCGCCCTTCTCCCTGCTCGACGTCGCCTGCGGCCATGGCGATGCGTTGCGGGCGGTGGCGCGATGGGCCGCGCGGCGGGGCCAGGTGGCGCAGCTCACCGGCATCGACCGCCACCCCTGGGCGATCAACGCGGCCCGAACCGCCACCCCGGACCCGGCCATCCGGTTCGTGCAGGCGGACGTATTCGCCTGGACGCCCGATCCGCGCCCCGATTTCATCGTGAGCGCGCAGTTCGCCCATCACCTGGACGAGGCGGCGCTGATCCGCTTCATCGCCTGGATGGAGGCGACCGCGCGGCGCGGCTGGTTCATCGGCGACCTCCACCGGCACCACGTCGCGCATCGCGGCTTTCCGCTGCTCGCGCGGCTTGCCGGCTGGCACCGGTTCGTCCGCCATGACGGGCAGGTCTCCATCGCCCGCGGCTTCCGCCCCAGCGAATGGCCCGCGCTGCTCGCCGCCGCCGGCCTGCCGCCGCAGGCCGCGACGATCCGCCGGCACCTCCCGTTCCGCCTCTCGGTGGCCCGCCGATGCACGCCCCGCTGATCGTGGGCGGCGGCCCGGCCGGCAGCGCGGCGGCACTGCGGCTTGCCGCGGCGGGTCTGCGCCCGACCCTTCTCGAGCGCAGCGTGGGGCCGGAGGACAAGGTGTGTGGCGACTTCCTCTCCGGAGGCAGCCTCGCCAGGCTGCACGGGCTGGGCGTCGATCCGGCGGCCCTGGGCGGGCACCCGATCGACCGCGTCCGGCTGTTCTGCGGGTCGCGCCGTGCCGAGGCGCCCCTGCCCTTCCCCGCCTGCGGCCTCTCCCGCCGCCAGCTCGACTCCGCCCTGCTCGGGGCAGCGGAGCGGGCGGGCGCGGTGATCCGCCGCGGCGTCCGCGTGCGCGGGGTCGCGACCGAGGCAGGGACCCCGATGGTGCGGCTGGCGGGAGAGACCCTGGCCCCGCCGACGCTCTTCCTCGCGACCGGCAAGCACGACGTCGCCGGCGCCTTGCGGCCGGATCGCGCGAAAGGAGCCATCGGACTCAAGCTGTATCTCCGGCTGAGCCCCGCCCAGCGTGCCGCCCTGGCCGGTGCGGTGGAGCTGGTGCTGCTCCCCGGCGGCTACGCCGGGCTGCAACTCGTGGAGGGCGACCGCGCCGTGCTGTGCGTCGTGCGGCGGCGCGGCGCTGCGCGTCTCGGGATGGACGCACCGGAGACGGGCGGGCCGGGGCCGGACCATGACGAACCGAGCCGCGGGAGGGCGGAAGGGTGGGCGGCAACGGAACCAACGGGAACCGGGGGCGTCCTCTCCGCCGACGCCCTGCTCGGCGCGCTTGCCGCGGCCGATCCCCATCTCGCGCAACGGCTGCACGGTACGTGCCCCGAGACCGCACGTCCGCTCGCCATCGCCGGCGTGCCTTACGGGCACCTGCATCGCCCGGCCCCGACGGGCGCGGCAGGCGTGTTCCGCCTGGGCGACCAGGGCTGCGTGATCCCCTCGCTCACTGGCGAAGGCATCGCCCTGGCACTGGGAAGCGGCCGGCTGGCGGCGGAGGCATGGCTCGCCGGTGAGGATGGAGCCGCATACCATCGGCGACTGGCCGGCGCCGTCGCCGGGCCGCTCCGCCGCGCGGGCGGGCTGCATCGCTTGTGCCTCGGGCCGGCCCAGGCCTGGGCGGTTGCCGTCACGAGCCTGCTGCCCGGCCTGCTGCCGCTCGCGGCACGATGGACCCGCGCTCCCCGCCTCGGCTGAGCCATCCCCCGGAGACGCCCTCCAAGCTCCCCGGGGAACGTCCCAGACAGCGCCCCCTGGCAGCGCCCCCTGGCAGCGCCCCCTGGCAGCGCCCCCTGCCCTCCTTTGAGAAAGTCCCGAACGCCGCCGCGGGCGCGATGCGCGAGTGGCGCGGCGCGATGACCGGAGCCGGAACAGAAACTTTCGGGCAAAGCCGGACCCCGACCGCATCGGTTCCGGAACGCCGCGCAGGATCGGGTTGCATCCGCCGACGGGCTGCCGCAGAACCTGCGGGATGCGGCGCCACATGCTGATCACCCGGCTGGACCGGTACGTCTTCCGGCAATTGCTGCTCGCCGTGATCGCGGTCACGGCGGGGCTCACCGCGCTGATCTGGCTCACCCAGTCGCTCCGCTTCGTCGAGCTCGTGGTCAACCACGGCCTGTCCTTCGGCGTGTTCATGAAGCTGACCGGATTGCTGATCCCCAGCTTCATCGCGGTGATCCTGCCGATCACGACCTTCGTGGTGATCCAGTTCGTCTACCAGCGGCTCGCGGGCGACCGGGAGCTGACGGTGATGCGCGCGGCCGGCCTCTCCCCCTTCGCCATGGCGCGGCCCGCGCTCGCGCTGGCACTGCTGGTCACCGGCGCCGGCTACGCGCTGAACCTCTGGATCGTGCCGTCCACGCTGTCCGCGTTCCGCGAATACCAGTGGGAGATCCGCACCCGCATGGCCGCCTTCCTGCTGCAGGAGGGCGTGTTCACCCAGGTCTCCGACTCCATGACGGTCTATGTCCGCTCGCGCGACCCGGACGGCACGCTGCACGGCATCCTGGTGGACGATGCACGGGACAAGTCGGCGCATGCCACGATCCTGGCCGAACGCGGCCGGCTGGTGGAGGGACGCAACGGCCCGCGCGCCATCCTGTTCAACGGCAGCCGGCAGGAGATCGATCATCGCACCGGCCGGCTGAACACCCTGACCTTCCAGCAGAACGATATCGAGCTGGCGGACGCGAACAAGGATGACGGGGTGCGCGCGGCGGACATGTCGGAGGTGTCGCTGCACGACCTGCTCGATCCACATCCGCTGATCGCCCGCGACATCCCGAAATGGATCGCCGAGGCGCACAAGCGGCTCTCCAGCCCGCTGACGACGATCTCCTATGCCTCGATCGCGCTGCTGGCCGTGTTGACCGGTGCGTTCCGCCGCCATGGCGGGCTGCTGCGTCCGCTGGCCGCGATCGGTACCGTGGTGGCGCTGCTCGCACTCGGGCTCGCCGCCGGCAGCCTGGCCGCGCGCGACAACGCGCTGATCCCGCTGGTCTGGCTGCAGGCGACACTGCCCGGCTTCGTCTGCCTCTGGCTGCTGCTGGGCCCGCAGCTCCTGGCGCGGCTGCGGCCCGGCCCGGCCCTCGCCTCCAGCGACGTGGGAACATGACCGCCGCCGTCACGCTCTCCCTCTACATCAGCCGCCTGTTCGCCCTCTCCGTCATCGGCATGCTGCTGGCGCTCACCGGCCTCGTCTCGATGTTCGACTTCATCGAGCTGCTCCGCCGCTCCGCCAGCCGCCCCGAAGCGACGTTCGGGCTGGTCATGCAGATCGCCGGGCTGCGGCTGCCCTATGTCGCGATGCAGATCCTGCCCTTCGCGGTGCTGCTGGGCGGCATCCTGTGCTTCTGGCGCCTCACCCGCTCCTCGGAACTGGTCGTCGCCCGCGCGGCCGGGGTTTCGGCCTGGGAGTTCCTGGCGGCGCCGACCCTGGTCGCCATGCTGTTCGGCGTCATCGCGACCGCGGCCATCAGCCCGGTCTCCTCGGTGATGTTCGCGCGCGCGGAGGCGATGGACAACACGCTGCTGCGCACCGGCGGCGGGCCCCTCGCCCTCAATGGCGGGCAGCTCTGGGTGCGCCAGGCCGACCGCGCGCTGGTCCCGCAGGGCGTGGCCGTGATCCATGCCCAGAGCGTGCGCGTCGCGAACGACAGCCTCTCGGGCCGGGACGTCAGCGTCTTCCGCCTTGACGCCAACGACCATCTGCTCTCCCGGATCGAGGCCTCCCAGGCGGTGCTGGACGACGGCACCTGGACGCTGGAGGACGCGCGTGTCCTGCGGCCGGACCAGCTTCCCGAACCGCCGCGCACCCTGAAGCTGTCCACCGACCTGACCGTCTCCCGCGTGCAGGAGAGCTTCGCCTCGCCGGACACGCTGTCGGTCTGGGCGCTGCCGGACTTCATCGCCCTGCTCGACCGCTCCGGCTTCTCCTCGATCCGCCACCGGCTGCACTTCCAGTCGCTGCTGGCGCTGCCGCTGCTCGCCGCGACGATGGCGCTGGTGGCCGCCGGCTTCTCGATGCGGCCGGCGCGCCGCGGCGGGGTCGCCCGCATGATCGGCAGCGGCGTCGCGGCGGGATTCGCGCTCTTCGTGATCTCGAAGATGGCCGAGGAGTTCGGACAATCCGGCGCCCTGCCGGTGGCGCTTGCCGCCTGGGCGCCGACCGTGGCCGGGCTTATGCTCGCCCTCACCCTGCTGCTGCATACGGAAGACGGCTGAGCATGACGCGACTCCTCCCCGTCCTCCGGCGGGCAGCCCTCCTGGTCACCCTGGTCCTGGGTCTCGCCCCGGTCGCACAGGCCCAACCCGGGGGGCTCGCCAACATCGGCCAGGGCGGGAAGAACCTGTCCGCGAGCGAGCCGGTGACGTTCACCGCCGACAAGGTGGAATACGACCGCGACAACGCGCTGGTGATCGCCTCGGGCCACGTCGAGGCCTGGCAGAACGACCACATCATGCGCGCCGACCGGATCACCTTCGACCGCAACACCGGCGTCGCCGCCGCGCTGGGCAACGTCGTGCTGCTGGAACCCTCCGGCGAGGTGCTGTTCGCCGACTACGCCGAGATGTCGCAGAACATGAAGGAGGGCGTGCTCAAGGACATGCGCGCCCTGCTGGCCGAGAACGGGCGGCTGGCCGCCAACGGGGCCCGGCGCACCGACGGGGTCATCAACGAGTTGTCCAAGGTGGTCTACTCCACCTGCAACCTCTGCGCCTCCGACCCGACCCGCCCGCCGCTATGGCAGGTGCGTGCCGCCTCCGCCGTGCAGGACCTCGAGAACAAGAAGATCGAGTACCAGGACGCGGTGATGGAGCTGTATGGCGTGCCCGTCGCCTACGCGCCGTTCTTCGCCCATCCCGACCCGTCGGTGAAGCGGCAGTCGGGCATCCTGCCGCCGCTGATGGGCGCCAGCTCCCATCTCGGCGCGTTCTACGGCCAGCCCTATTACTGGGTGATCGACGACCAGTCGGACGCGACCATCACGCCGACCATCACCACCCGATCGGGCCCCGAACTCGACGTCGAGTACCGGCGCCGCTTCAACAACGGCTATGTCGAGCTGAACGCCTCGGGCGGATATCTCGACAACTCGCCGCAGGGCACGATCGGCGGCAGGGGCCTGTTCAACCTCGACGAGAACTGGCGGTGGGGCTTCGACGTGAGCCGCGCCTCCTCCGTCGACTTCGTCCGCAACTTCCACTTCACGACCGGCCTTGCGGGCGATGCCAACGTCCTCAGCAGCCAGGTCTTCCTGGAAGGCTTCGGCCAGGGCGCCTACGCCCGGGTGGACACGAAGTTCTACCAGAGCCTGAACACCGCGCTGGTCAGCAACTGGGTGCCGACGGTGCTGCCGCGCGCGCAGTACAGCTATTTCGGCCTGCCCGATTCGCTGGGCGGCCGCCTCTCGGTCGACACCAGCGTGTTCAACGTGATCCGCACCTACGGCGCGAACACCCGCCGCGGCGCATTGACGGTGAACTGGGACCGGCCCTTCACCGGCCCGCTGGGCGACCTGTGGAAGGTCACGCTGCACGCCGACGCCGCCGCCTACGACGTCTCGCAGTTCGAACAGCAGCCGACCTTCGCGCCGAACAGCCAGGCCGACGATGCCCGCGCGCAGCCGCAGGCCGCGGTGTTCGTGCGCTGGCCGTTCATGCGTGACATGGGCGACTGGGGGCAGCAGCTCATCGAGCCGATGGCGCAGCTGATCGTCGCGCCGCAGGTCGGCGACAGCCAGAACCGCCGCTACCCGAACGAGGACGCGCTCGACTTCGAGTTCACCGACGCCAACCTGTTCGCGTTCAACCGCTTCTCCGGCATCGACCGGCTGGAGGGCGGCACCCGCGCCAACGTCGCGCTGCATGGCGCCTGGTATGTCGGCGGCACGGCGTTCGACGGGCTGATCGGCCAGTCCTACCGGACCACCAAGAACAACCTGTTCCCGCCGGGATCGGGGCTGAACGACCAGGTCTCCGACGTGGTCGCGCGGACCAGCTTCACCCCCACCGACTGGCTGGACCTGACCGCGCGCGGCCGGTTCGACCACAAATCGTTCACGCCGCGCTTCTGGGACCTGGTCACCTCGGTCGGCGGGCCGCGCTTGCGGGTGAACGCGGGCTACCTCTACACGACCTACAACCCCTACACGTATTACGACCAGCCGCAGCAACCGCCGCCGCTGGGCAACCAGTATTATCAGGCACGCAACGAGGTGACGCTCAGTGCCTCCAGCACGTGGGGCAACTACCGGCTCAGCACCTTCGCGCGGCGTGACATCACCAACGACCGCATGGTGTCCCTGGGCGGCGACGTCGCATACGAAGACGAGTGCTTCATCTTGGACGTGCAGTTCTATCGGCGCTACACGTCGCTGAACAACGACAACGGCTCCACGGCCGTGCTGTTCCTCTTCACCTTCAAGACGCTGGGCCAGTTCGGCTACCGCGCCCGCTAGGATCGGAATCACCACGCATGCCCGTCCCCGCCCCCGCACGCCGCCCGACCGCGCGCCTGGCGGCCCTGGCCTTGCTGGCACTCGCCCCCACTCTCGCCCCGGCGCGGGCGGCCGCACCTCCGGCCGCTTCCCCCTCCGCCTCCACCGCCGACCTGCCCGGCAGCCGGATCGTCGCCGTGGTGAACGGAGACGTTATCAGCAGCGGCGACGTGGACAACCGCACCCGCCTCTTCGCGCTGTCCACCGGCATGCCCCTCTCGCCGGCCGTGCTGGACCGGCTCAAGCCGCACATCACCCGCCAGCTGATCGACGAGCGGCTGCGCATGCAGGAAGTGCAGCGCCGCAAGATCGTCATCCACGACCAGCAGATCGCCGCCGCCATCCGGGACGTCGCCGAACGCAACCGCATGAGCTACGAGGCGCTGCGCGCCAAGCTCTCCTCCGACGGCGTCTCCATGCGCACACTGATCGACCAGGTCCGCACCCAGCTGGGCTGGACCCAGGTGATCCGTGACCAGCTCGCCGAACGCGGGACCATCACCGAGGCCGACGTCGCCGCCCAGCAGCGCATCATGGAGCAGCAGGTCGGCAAGCCCGAATACCGCGTGGGCGAGATCTTCATCCCGGTCGACGATCCGCAGAACACGGCGGAAGCGCAGCGCTTCGCCGAGACGGTGATCACCGAACTGCGCGCCGGCGCGCCCTTCCCCGTGGTCGCCGCCCAGTTCAGCCAGAGCCAGACCGCGCTCGAAGGCGGCGAACTCGGGTGGGTCCAGGTGAACCAGCTCGATCCGGCGGTCTCCCGCCTGGTGACCGAGATGCCGGTGGGCGCGATCTCCAATCCGGTGAAGGTGCCGGGCGGGTTCTCGATCGTGACCTTGCAGGGCAAGCGGGAGTTCGGCCGCGACATCGCCACCATGCTGACGATCCGGCAGACCTTCCTGCCCTTCACCAGCCCGCTCAACCCGCAGGCGCCGACCGACCAGCAGCGCGCCGCGCTCGAGAAGGCCCGTTCGCTCAGCGCCAGCATCCATAGCTGCGAGCAGATGGAGCAGGCGGCCCAGGCGAACGGCAGCAGCCGGCCGGCCGATCCCGGCCCGATCCGGCTGGAGGCGGTGAACCCGCCGCAGTTCCGCCAGATCCTCGCGACCCTGCCGTTCGACAAGGCGAGCCAGCCGCTGGTGGCGCCCGACGGCATCGCCGTGCTGATCGTCTGCACGCGGGAGACCCGCAACACCGCGACCTTCTCGAAGGAGGATATCCAGCGCCAGCTCCTGGGCGAGCGCGTGGAACTGCTGGCGCGCCAGTTGCAACGCGACCTGCGGCGTCAGGCCAACATCGACCTCCGCGCCAGCGGGGCCTGAGCACGGGCGACCGGTCATGGCCCACGCCAGGCCGCCGCGTTCGGATCACCCCGGCCGATGAGCGACGCGCCCGCCCGCCCCCCGCTCCGCGACGTCATCGCCCGCCACGACCTCGCCGCCCGCCGTTCGCTCGGACAGCACTTCCTGCTCGACGCGAACCTGATCGCGCGGATCGTGCGCTGCGCCGGACCGCTCGACGGGCGGCACGTGGTCGAGGTCGGGCCCGGTCCCGGCGGATTGACCCGCGCCCTGCTCGACACGGAGGCCGCCTCGATCACGGCGATCGAGCTCGACCGCCGCGCCGTGGGCGCGATCGAGGAACTCGCCGCCACCGACCCGCGGTTGCGGGTGATCGCCGGTGACGCGTTGGCGATGGACCTGCCCGGCCAGATCCCCGTGCCGCGGCAGATCGTCGCGAACCTGCCCTACAACGTGGCGTCCCCGCTGCTGGTCGGCTGGTTGCGCCAGGCCGCCGCGTTCGAGCGCATGACGCTGATGTTCCAGCAGGAAGTGGCCGAACGCCTGTGTGCCGCGCCGGATGGGCCGGACTACGGCCGGCTGGGGGTGCTGGCGCAGTGGACCTGCGACGTCACGCTGATGCTGCGCCTGCCGCCCGCTGCCTTCGTGCCGCCGCCCAAGGTGTGGTCGGCCGTCGTCGCCCTGGTGCCACATGCGGAGCAGCCGCCGCCCGCGCTGTTCGCGGCCATGGAACGGCTGACCGCGGCGGCGTTCGGGCAGCGGCGCAAGATGCTACGCGGCGCGCTCAAGCCCCTGGGCGGCGAGGCGCTGCTCGCCCGCGCCGGAATCGCCGGCGACCGCCGCGCCGAGACGCTGGGCATCGCCGAGTTCGATCGGCTCGCAAGGTTGCTGTAGGTCGGAGGCACGGCAGCGCCCCCCCTCCCCTTGCGGGAGGGGGCCGGGGGGAGGGGGTTGCGCGGGGATGGGCGAGGTCGTGCGAACCACCCATCGCCCCCTCACCCCAGCCCTCTCCCGCAAGGGGAGAGGGGGTGACCCGGGGATCGGCGAGGCCGTGCGAGCCACCCATCGCTCCCTCACCCCGGCCCTCTCCCGCGAGGGGAGAGGGGGTTTTGGATCACCCCAGGCCGGCGACGAAGGCGGCGAGGCCGGGTTGGCGCTGGGTCGTGCAGCGGGCGGCGTGGAGGATGGCGCGGACGGCGGCGATCGCCTGGTCCAGGTCCTCGTTCAGCACGACGTGGTCGAATTCGGCCCAATGGGCGATCTCATCGCGGGCGACCGCCATGCGGCGGGCGATCTCCGCCTCCTTGTCCCCGGCCCGCTTGCGCAGCCGCTGCTCGAGCGCGGCCAGGCTGGGGGGCAGGACGAAGACGCTCACCACGTCGTTCGGCAGCGCACGCCGCAGCGCCTGGTGCCCCTGCCAGTCGATGTCGAAGATCACGTCCGACCCGGCGGCCAGCGCCTGCTCCACCGGCGCGCGCGGCGTGCCGTAGCCGTGCGTGCCCTGCAGCACCCGCGCCCATTCCAGCAGCGCGTCGTCCCGCTGCATCTGCTCGAACCGCGTCTCGGTGATGAAGTGGTAGTGGACCCCGTCCGCCTCGCCCTGGCGCGGCGCGCGGGTGGTCACGCTGACGGACGGGCGCAGCGCGGGCTCCTGGGCCAGCAGCGCCTGGGTGATCGCGGTCTTGCCCGCGCCCGACGGGGCGGACAGAACGAGGCACAGGCCGCGGCGGCGGATCGTGGTCATTCGATGTTCTGCACCTGCTCGCGAAGCTGCTCGATCGTGGCCTTCAGCCTGAGCCCCGTGGCGGTCAGCGCCACCGAGGCCGACTTGCTGCACAGCGTGTTCGCCTCCCGGTTGAACTCCTGCACCAGGAAGTCGAAGCGGCGACCGACATTGGCCGCCTCGGCCAGCAGCGCCTGCGCCGCCTCGACATGCGCGCCCAGGCGATCGAGTTCCTCCCGCACGTCGGAGCGGGCGGCGAGCAGGGCGACTTCCTGGGCGATCCGCTCCTCCGGCAGGCCGTTCACGTCGCGCAGCAGCGCCTGCACCGTCTCGATCATGCGGGCGCGCTGGGCGGCCGGCTGGTCGGCGGCCTCCGCCGTTGCCTGCTCGCGCAACGCCGCGATCTCCGCGAGCAGCCCGCGCAGCACGCCGGCCAGCCGCTCCCCCTCCCCGGCGCGCGCGGTCGCCAGCCCGTCGAGCGCGGCCGTGAACCCGGCCTGGACCGGGGCGGCGAGAACGGCACGCTCCTCCGCGGGATCGGCTGCGGCGGCCCGCATGATGCCGGGCAATCCGAGAAGCGCGTCGGCGCGTGGCGGCGGGCTGCCGGGAATGCGCGCCTGCAGGTCGAGCGCCAGGGCGAGCGCCTGGTCCAGGGCGGCCGGGTCGATCGCGAGCTTCGCCTCGGTCTCCCGCTTGATCGTGAGATTCGCGGTGACGTTGCCTCGCTTCAGGCGCTTGCCGGCGAGTTCGCGCAGCATGGGCTCGAGCGCGTCCCAGCCGGCCGGCAGGCGGAAGCGCAGGTCGAGGCCGCGGCCGTTGACGCTGCGCAGCTCCCAGGCCCAGGTCAGCCCGCCGGCGCTGCCTTCGCTGCGGGCAAATCCGGTCATGGAGGCGATGGTGGAGGTCGGCATGCCGGCCTTCTAGGCTGCGGGAGAGGGAAGGTCCACCAGGAGGAATGATGCGGGAGCGGACGACGTCGGCGCTGATCACGGGCGCCTCCTCGGGGATCGGGGCGGCGCTGGCGCTGCGGCTGGCCGCCCCCGGCGCGGTGCTGCATCTGTCCGGACGGGATGGGGCGCGGCTCGCGCAGGTCGCGGCCGCCTGCCGCAGCCGCGGCGCCGAGGTCCACCAGGCGGTGCTGGACGTGCGCGACGCGGCGGCGATGGCGGCCTGGATCCAGGGCGCAGGGCGGCTCGACCTCGTGGTGGCGAATGCCGGGATCTCGGCCGGAACGGCGGACGGCGTGGCGGAGAGCGCGGCACAGACGCGCGCGATCTTCGCGACCAATCTCGACGGTGTACTGAACACCGCCCTGCCGGCCTGGGAGGTGATGCGCGGGCAGGCGCCGGGATCGGACGGGGTGCGGGGGCGGATTGCCGTCATCGCCTCCATCGCGGCCTTCCTCGCGGTGCCGGGGGCACCGTGCTACTGCGCGTCCAAGGCCGCGGTGGATGCCTGGGCGGTAGGCTCCGCGCCGGCGGCGGCACGCGACGGCGTGCGGCTCACCAGCGTCTGCCCCGGCTACATCCGCACGCCCATGACCGATCGCAACCGCTTCCCGATGCCGGGCCTGATGGACGCCGATCGCGCGGCCGCGCTGATCCTGCGCGGCGTGGCGGCTGGCCGCGTGCGGCTCGTATTCCCGTGGTGGCTGGGTGCGCTGGCCCGCGGGACCGCGCTGCTGCCGGCCCCGCTGGTCGCGCGGCTCGCGGCGACCCAGCCGGGGAAGGAGGCGGCGGTGTCCGGCTGATGGCCTCGGCCGGGACGATGCCCCCCGTTTCCGCAGGCGCGCCGTCACGCTAGGTACGGGGCGGCAACCCGGAAGGATCACACCCATCACCTGGCAGGACAGCATCATCGCCTTCATCCGAGCGGAGCATGTCTGGGGGCTGCCGATCGTCTTCGGGCTGGCGTTCGGGGAGTCGCTCGCCTTCGTCTCGCTGCTGCTGCCGGCGACGGTCATCCTGTTCGCGCTGGGCGGCGTGATCGGGGCCGCGGACCTCGCATTCTGGCCGATCTGGGCCGCCGCCGCCGGGGGCGCCATCCTGGGGGACTGGCTCTCCTACTGGCTGGGCTACCGGTACCAGCACGCGATCGCCGACATCTGGCCGCTGTCGCGGCATCCGAACCTGCTGGCGCGGGGCGAGCGGCTGTTCCATCGCTGGGGCATCGCGGGCGTGTTCCTGGGCCGGTTCTTCGGCCCGTTGCGGGCGGCGGTCCCCTTGGTCGCCGGGATCATGCACATGCCGCCGCTGTGGTTCCAACTCGCGAACGTGGGGTCGGGGGTGATCTGGGCGGCGGGCATCCTGGCCCCCGGCGCATTCGGCCTACGCTGGTTCGGGTAGGGCAGGCTTGACGGCGCGGCGGCGGCGTTCCACGCAGATGGCATGAGCGAGCAGCGCCAAACGGGGCCGTCCTTCGGCCCGCCTCCGAACCTCGAGGACATCGCCGAGATGGCGGAGCGGGCGCTGCAGGCGCTTCCGGAGCGGCTGACCCGCCATGTCGACAATGTCGGCATCTCCGTCGAGGACATGCCCGACGACGACACGCTCGACGAGCTGGAGATCGACTCCGGCTGGGACCTCACCGGGCTGTATCGCGGGACGCCGCTGCCGGAGCGGAGCGTGTCCGACCCGGTGCGGCAGCCGGACCTGATCGTGCTCTACCGGCAGCCGATCCTGCTGGAGTGGATCGAGACCGGGGAGGATCTGTTCCGCCTGGTGCGCAACGTGGTGGTGCACGAGATGGCGCACCATTTCGGCTTCAGCGACGCCGCCATCGAGGCGATCGAGCGGGAGATGGACTGAGCGGCCCGTCGTCGTTCGGAGATGGCGGGTCCTGGTCCGGAGGTGGACGGTCCTAGGCGCGGCGCGCGAGGGCGGCGGTCACCGTGTTCTCCAGCAGACAGGCGATGGTCATCGGGCCCACGCCGCCCGGAACCGGGGTGATGGCGCCGGCGACCGCGGCGGCCTCGGCGTAGGCGACGTCACCCGCCAGCCGTCCATCGGGCAGCCGGTTGATCCCCACGTCGATCACCGCAGCGCCCGGCTGGATCCAATCGCCCCGGACCATCTCGGGGCGTCCCACCGCGGCGACCAGCACGTCCGCACGCCGGCACTCGGCGGCGAGGTCGCGGGTGCGGGAGTGCGCGATGGTCACGGTGGCGTCGGCGCCCAGCAGCAGGGCGGCCATGGGGCGGCCGACAATGCCGGAGCGGCCGAGAACGAGGGCGCGCGCGCCGCGCAGGGGGATGTCCGAGGCGGCGAGCAGCTTCATGACCCCGAGCGGCGTGCAGGGCACCAGGGTCGGGCGGCCATCCGCGAGGCGGCCGGCGTTCAGCGGATGGAACCCGTCCACGTCCTTGGCCGGATCGATCGCCTCGATCACCGCCTGGGCGCGGATCTGCGGTGGCAGCGGCAGCTGCACCAGGATGCCGTCCACCGCGGGATCGGCGTTCAGCCGCGCGATCTCGGCCAGCAGCGCGGCTTCGGTGGTGTCGGCCGGCAGGCGGATCGTGCGGGCGTCGATCCCCGCCTCCCGCGCGGCGCGGTCCTTGCTGCGGACATAGACGGCACTGGCGGGATTCTCGCCCACCAGCACGACGGTCAGGCCGGGGCGGAATCCGAGGCCGGCGATCCGTGTGGCCAGCGCGGCGCGGGTGGCCTGCGCCACGGCCTTGCCGTCGATGACGCGGGCCGAGTGGATTGCATCCGTCATAGGGCGGCGAGCCGATCAGCGAGGGTGGCGGGGTCGCCAGCGACGGCCAGCGTCTTCTCCCGGCTCGTGGCCCCCTGCAGGAGGCTCACCGCGGAGGCCGGCACGCCCAGGGCGCCGGCGAGCACCGCACAGGCGGCGCGGGTCGCGCGCCCGTCCTCCGGCGCCTCGGTCACGCCGATGCGCAGGCGGCTGCAATCGGGCGCCGCGGCGCGCCCTTGCAGGCCGGGACGGCGGGATTTCGGCTGCACCTTCACCATCACCGCCACGCCCTCGGCCGTCGGTCGCCAGAAATCGGTCACAGCAGCGGGCGCAGCGTGCCGAACACGACCGATTCGTAGACGCTGGCCAGCAGCATGCGCGCGGCCTGCAGCAGCAGCAGCAGGATCAGCGGGCTGAGGTCGATCCCGCCCAGGTTCGGCAGGAAGTTGCGGATCGGCCGCAGCGCCGGCTCCGTCACGCGATACAGGAAATCGCCGATCGTCCAGACGATACGATTGCGCGTGTCGAGCACCCCGAACGAGGCGAGCATGCTGAACACCGCGGCCAGGATGACCGCCCAGATGTAGAGGTAGAGCACCTGGTCGGCGAGCCAGAACAACGCCCTGATCATGCAACATCCGCTCCGCGAGGTCGCCGGAAGCTAGCGGCGGGCCGATCCTGCCGCAACCGGCCGCGCATCCTGCGGGAAATCTGTTTCCAGGTGCTTGACTTCGCCAGGACCCATGAGCATTGTCCGCGCCCTGCACGGACCCCCCGGTCCGGCACGCGTGGGACGGGGCTGTAGCTCAGTTGGGAGAGCGCCTCGTTCGCAATGAGGAGGTCAGGGGTTCGATTCCCCTCAGCTCCACCACCGTCCCCCGCATCCAAGCTCCGTCCCGCATGAGGTTCGGCGAAATGGCCCGGTTCGCCAGACTGACCGGAGCCGCCTGAATGGCCCTCGCCCGACGCCTCGCACCGCGGCTGCCGTTCTACTACGGCTGGGTGATCGTCGGTCTCGCCTTCGTCACCATGGCCGTCAGCGTCAGCGCCCGCACCGCGTTCTCCCTGCTGCTGCCGCCGCTGATCGGCGAGTTCGGCTGGGACCGCGGCCTCACCGCCGGCGCGTTCTCCTTCGGCTTCCTCGTCTTCGCCCTGCTCAGCCCCTATGTCGGCCGCGCCATGGACCGGCACGGGCCGCGGGCGGTGATCGGCACCGGAGTCGTCGTGATGACCACCGGGCTGCTGGTGGCACCCGCCATCACGCAGCCCTGGCAGCTCTACGCCACGTTGGGCGTGCTGGTCGGTACCGGGGCGAACCTCATGAGCTTCACCGCCCAGTCGCTCTATCTGCCCAACTGGTTCGTCCGCCGGCGCGGCATGGCCATCGGCATCGCCTTCGCGGGCGTGGGCGCCGGAGCCGTCCTCCTGCTGCCCTGGCTGCAGAGCATCATCCTGCATGAGGGCTGGCGCCACGCCTGCACCGTGATGGGCCTGCTGGTGCTCTGCGTGGTCGGCCCCGCCACGCTGTTCGTGGAGCGCCGGCCGGAGGAGGTCGGGCTGCGCCCCGATGGCGCCTCCTCGCCGTCCGGCGCCGCGACACCGCGTCGCGGCGGCCACGTCGTGGACCCCGCCTGGGCCGCCACCGACTGGACCCTCCGCCGCGCCATCCGCACGGGCCGCTTCTGGTGGCTCGCGCTCGGCTATGGCTGCGCGCTGTTCGCCTGGTATGCGGTGCAGGTCCACCAGACGAACTACCTGGTGGACCTGGGCTTCAGCCCCGCCCTCGCCGCCTGGGCGCTGGGCCTGGTCAGCGTGGTCGCGATCCCGGGGCAGATCGGGTTCGGCGCCCTGTCCGACCGGATCGGCCGGGAATGGATCTGGACCGCCGGCTGCGCGGGCTTCGCCCTCTGCTACGCGGCGCTGGTGGCCATGGAGCTGCACCCGTCGATGCTGCTGCTCTGGACCATGGTGCTCGCCCAGGGCGTGCTGGGCTACGCGCTGCCCTCCGTCATGGGGCCGATCGCGGCGGAGATCTTCGAGGGCCGGCATTTCGGCGCGGTCTTCGGCACGCTGAACGTCGCGCTGATCGGCGGCGGCGCGGCGGGCCCCTGGGTCGCGGGCACGATCCGCGACGCGACCGGCAGCTACCGGCCGGCCTTCCTGCTCGCGATGGCGCTTTGCGGCGTGTCGGCCGCCTCGATCTGGATCGCGGCGCCGCGGAAGGTGCGGCTGGTCCCCGGCCGCCGGCCGCCCACCCCGGCCTGAGCCGCGCGCCAGCCTCTCCCGCCCGGTCCTAGCCCAGCAACTGCAGCGCGGCGCGGGACAGCGCCTGGACGCCCAGGCCGATGCAGCGCTCGTCCGGCTGGTAGTCGGAGTTGTGCAGCCGGTCCGCGCGACCCGGCGCGCCCGACCCGATCCGCAGCTGGAACGCCGGCACCCGCTCCGCCATCAGCGCGAAATCCTCCCCACCCAGGCTCGGTTCGCCCTCGCTGACCACGTCGCCGAACTGCGCCCGCACCGCGGTGACCGACGGGTCGATCACCCGGTCGTCGTTCATCAGGCACGGTGTGCCACGGCGGTAGTCGATCTCGCAGCCGACGCGCATTCCTTCCAGCATCCCGGCGCACAGGCGCCGGATCGCGGCCTCGGCGATGTCGCGGGCCTTCGGGTGCAGCGTGCGGACCGTGCCCTTGATGACGCAGGTGTCGGGGATGATGTTGTGGGTCGTGCCGCCCAGGATGGCGCCGACCGTCACCACGGCCGGCAGCAGGGGCGGGACTTCCCGCGAGACCACGGTCTGCAACTGCGTGACCAGCATCGCCGCGGCGACCAGCGGGTCGACCGAACCGTGCGGGTAGGCCGCATGGCCGCCGCGGCCCCGGACCACGATGTCGAACCGGTCGGACGCCGCAAGCGACGGCCCGCGCACATAGCCGAACGTGCCCACCGCCATGTCCGGGTGGTTGTGGAACCCCAGCGCCAGGTCGATCTTCGGCGCGTCCATGACCCCGTCCCGGATCATGGCGGCCATGCCGCCCAGCCCTTCCTCGGCGGGCTGGAACACGAGCTTCACGGACCCGGCAAGCTGTGGCGCAAGGTCGCGCAGCACCGCCGCGACGCCCAGCAGCGTGGTGGTGTGGATGTCGTGGCCGCACGCATGCATCTTCCCGGTGACGGTGCTCGCGAAGGGCAGCCCCGTCTCCTCCTGCATCGGCAGCGCATCCATGTCGGCGCGGATCGCCAGCACCGGTCCGGGCCGGCCGCCCTCGATCATCCCCACCACGCCGGTCTTGCCGACCCCCTCCTGGTGCGGGATGCCAAGCCGGGAGAGTTCGCGGGCGACGACGCCGGCAGTGCGGACTTCCTCGAACCCGAGTTCGGGATGCGCATGCAGGTCGCGCCGCACGGCGATCAGGTGCGCCTCGATCGCGTCCGTGAGCTGGCGGATCGCGGTGGCGGGATCGTTGGGGCGCGGATCGGACATGCGGCTGGACCTCCTGGCTGGGCGCAGGTTATGCGGAAGCCGGATTGCCCCGGCAAGCGGACACGAAGGCGATAGCGACGGTCCCGAGATCGTTGCTGTTGTGGCGATCGAAGCAACGTTGAGGCAGAGTGCGCCGCCATGAACGAGCGACCCATCGTCCCCGTGATCCTGTCCGGCGGCTCCGGCACCCGGCTGTGGCCCGTGTCCCGGGAGAGCTACCCGAAGCAGCTCTGGCCGCTGCTGTCCGACCGCACCATGGTGCAGGACACGGCGCTGCGCGGCCATGGCGCCGGCTTCGCGCCCCCGATCGTGGTGTGCAACCACGAGCACCGGTTCCTGATCGCCGAACAGCTCCGCGCCGCCGGCGTGCCGAACGCGCGCATCGTGCTGGAGCCCGTGGGCCGCAACAGCGCCCCCGCGATCGCGGCCGCGGCCCTGCTGCAGGCCGAGGAAGATCCCGACGCGCTGCTGTGGATGCTGGCCGCCGACCACGCGATCGCCGATCTCGATGCCCTGCACACCGCGCTGGCCCAGGCCGCCACCGCGGCCCGCGCGGGCCGCATCGTCACCTTCGGCATGCGGCCGCACCGGCCGGAAACCGGCTACGGCTACATCGAGGCGGGCGCACCGCTGCGCGACGCTCCCGGCGTGCATGCCGTGGCGCGGTTCGTGGAGAAGCCGGATGCGGCGACCGCCGAACGGCTGGCCGCCGACGGACGTCATCTGTGGAACTCCGGGATGTTCGTGTTCACCGCACGCACGCTGCTGGAGGAGATGGAAGCGCACGCGCCCGAGGTGCTGCCGCCGGTTCGCGCCGCGGTGAGCAACCGGCGCGCCGACCTCGACTTCATCCGGCTCGACGAGCAGGCCTTCGCCGCCTGCCCGTCCATCAGCCTCGACTACGCGGTCGCCGAACGCACCAGCCGCGCCGCGGTGGTGCCGGCGACGATCGGCTGGTCCGACGTCGGAAGCTGGAACGCGCTGTGGGAGCTGGGCGAGAAGGATGCCGACGGCAACGTCGCGCTCGGCGACGTGCTGCTGGAAGGCGCGCAGGACTGCTACGTGCGCAGCGACGGCATGCTCGCCGCGGTCGTCGGGCTGAAGGACGCGGTGGTGGTGGTGACGGAGGACGCGGTCCTCGCCATGCACCGCGACCGCGCGCAGGACGTGAAGGCGGTGGTGGAGCGCCTCAAGCGCGCCGGCCGGCCCGAGGGCGTCAGCCACAACCGCAGCTACCGTCCCTGGGGCTTCTACGAGAGCCTGATCCAGGGCGACCGGTTCCAGGTGAAACGAATCGTCGTCTCACCCGGTCGTCAGCTTTCGCTGCAGAAGCATTTCCACCGCGCCGAGCACTGGGTGGTCGTGAGCGGCACCGCCCGAGTCACCCGCGACGAAGAGACCCTCATCGTCCAGGAAAACGAGAGCGTCTACCTGCCGCTCGGATGCGTCCACCGGCTCGAGAACCCCGGCAAGATCCCGCTCGCGCTGATCGAGGTGCAGTCGGGTGCCTATCTCGGGGAGGACGACATCGTCCGGCTCGAGGACACCTACGGCCGCACCTGATCCACGATCAGGCGGACGCGGCCGGCGCACGGAACACCCGCCGGCGATCAGGCCGCGGCGGACATGCTCCGCACGTGCCGCTGCCACGCCCCGGGCGTCGTCCCGGTGCGCGCGCGGAACACGCGCGTGAAGTGACTCTGGTCGGAGAACCCGGTCGCCAACGCGATCTCGACCAGCGGCTGCTCACCCGCGATCATCATCTGCTGCGCGGTCCGGATCCGTCGCTGCGTCTGCCAAAGGTGCGGCGGCAATCCGGTCGACGCCTTGAAGGCGCGCGCGAAATGGGAGATCGACAGGCCGACCATCGCCGCGAGGTCCGCGACCCGTACCGCCTCGCACGCATGCTGCTCGAGATAGGCCGTGGCGCGCCGCAACTGCCAGGCCGCCAGTCCGGACGAGCGCGCCGCCGGGAGGTGCATCGTCTCTGCGATGCGCTGCGGGCCGAAGGCTCCGCGAACCGGCTGCGCCACGATGGCACTTGAGATCGTTGCCGCCTGCATCTTCATCCTCCGCCGAATGACCAGCCGAAGATGGAGCGGAACGGCGATGGACGCCGGTTAAACGGGGTGAAAGCGGGGCTAAACGACGCCAACGCCCTCCCCGGACCGGCGCGCCGGATTTAGCGCGGCTTAGCAAGTCTCAACTCGGCACGGCGCTTCGCCCACGGCAGCTTGCCGCCGCCGGGGAGACCGCGTGCCGATGCGCGTGGCGGCCGGCGGAAGGACCGTACCATGGCCGAACCCACCAAGATCCCGACCGCCCTGATCACCGGCGCCTCCAGCGGCATGGGCGCGCTCTTCGCCGACCGGCTCGCCGCCCGGGGCAACGACCTGATCCTGGTCGCGCGCGACGACGCGGAGCTGCAGGCGATGGCGGAGCGGATCAGCGAGACGCACGCGCAGTCGATCCGCGTGCTGGCGGCGGACCTGACGCAGCCCGAGGATCTTGCCCGTGTGGAGAGCGTGCTGCGCGACGATCCGACCATCGAGATGCTGGTGAACAATGCCGGGATCGGCGCCGTCGCGCCGCTGCTCGCCTCCGATCCGGACCAGATGCAGCGGATGATCGCGCTCAACGTGACGGCGGTGACGCGCCTCGTCTGCGCGGCCGTGCCGCGCTTCGTCGCGCGCCGGCGCGGCACGATCGTCAACATCGCCTCGAGCGTCGCGCTGGCGCCCGAGACGCTGAACGGCGTCTACGGGGCGAGCAAGGCCTTCGTGCTCACGCTGGGCCGCGCGCTGGAACATGAACTCGCCGATACCGGCGTGCGCGTGCAGACGGTGCTGCCCGGCGCCACCGCGACGCCGTTCTGGGCACGGTCGGGGGCGTCTCCGCAGGCGCTCGATCCGGCCATCGTCATGACGCCTGAGGACGTCGTCGATGCCGCGCTGGCCGGGTTGGATGCGGGGGAGAGCGTGACCATCCCCTCGCTGCCCGACATGGCGGCCTGGGACGCGTTCTAAGCAGCGCGGCGCGCGATGATGCCCGGCCTGTCACGGGCCACGCCTGCCGCGCGCTACGGCGTGCATCGCACCACACGGTAAGCGCGGGGTCAGGCGCCCAGGAAGGCGGCGGCCCGTCGGAGATCGCGCGTGCCGAAGCCTTCGGTGAAGCGACGATGCACGTCGGCCACGAGATCGCCGCCCCGCGCCTCGTCCCCCCGGTCTCGCCAGAGTGCGCCAAGGTCGAGCGCCGCCCGCAATTCCCAGGCAGGCGCACCTTGCCGTCGCGCCAGCGCGCGGGCTTGCTCGAACAGTGCCTCCGCCTGCGCGGCGGCCGCCGCACCATGGGTCGCGAGCAGGGACGCCCCTTGCGCACGGATCACCTCCGGGGCGGACCATGGTGCGAGTCCCGCCTCGGCGCGGGCGATCGCCACCGGCCCGGCGAGGCGCTCGTCCAACGTTGCGAGGAAATCGGCGTGCAGCGGGCCGAGCGAGGTGCCGAGAAGGGCGTCGCGGAGAGAGTCGGCGGTCGCGTCGTCCGATGCGTCGCGCAGCGCGGCCGCGCGCTCATAGCTGCGCGCGAAGGAGCGCCAATGGCTCGAAAGCAGCCGCCCGGCCCTGTCCACCAGCATCGCGAGATAGGCCGTGAGCGCCTGCGTATCGCCGACCCAGAAGGCGAGCGGACACGCCGAGGTCGCCAGCATCGCGCAGAGCGGCGTGTCCGTGCCCAGCGCGATCGCGCGCTGCACGCCATCCGCCGCCATCGCGAGCGCCTGGTCGGCGGCGCCCTGGACCCACAGGATGCGCGCGTAATGTGAGCGCACCGCGACATGATGATCGTACTCGTAGAGTCCTTTGTGGGTCGACCGGATCTCGCCCGCCGGATGGGCGATCGCGCGCGCCGCGAAGTCGCGCGCCCGCGCGTGTTCGCCGACGAGATGCAGCGCGAGCGAGATCATCCGGTCATGGATCAGCATCGCGGACTCGTCGCCGACCTGGCTCGCGACCCGACCGAACGCCTCCACGCGGTCGAGCGCCGCCGGATAGTCGCCCGAGGCGTAGCGTTCGCGGCAGATCCCCCAGAGCGCGCGTAGCTGGTAGGTCGGCTCGCCCAGCGCCTCGGCCTGCGCGAGGGCCCGCGCGGAGGCGGCGGCCATCTCGGCCGTTGGCCCCGCCGTGTTGAAGAGCACGGCCGCAAGGACGACGTCGAGCCGCATGCGGAGATGCAGCGTCGCATCGACGGAGTCGAGCGCCGCAATGGCGCGCTCGAGATGGGCGCGGTACTCCGACAGCAGCGACAGCGCGAACCACAACGGGGTCGAGCGTTCGACCAGTTCGATCCCGGACCTCAGATCGCCGTCCGCCGAGAAGGCCCAGTCCAGAGCGGCGCGGACATCGTCGATGCGCCACGTGTAGGCGTCATGCCAGTCGGCACGGGGCCGCGTTTCCCAATCCGTCTCCGTGGTGGCGAGGAAATCGCAGCAGTCGCGCGCATGCCGCGCGGCGACCACGGCCGTTTCCCGCGCGTCGCCGAGTTTCTCGGCGGCATAGGCGCGGGTGGTCTCCAACAGCCGATAGCGCGCGGCATGCGGGCCGGGATCGACCGTGATGAGCGACTTGGCGGCGAGGCTGGCCGTCGCATCGAACACCGCCGCGCGCGACACTTCGGGGCCGACGGCGACGGCGAGCGCCGAGTCGAGGCCGAACGCACCACGGAACGCCGAGAGCCGGCGCAGCACCACGCGTTCGTCCTGCGTCAGCAGCTCGTGGCTCCAATCCATCGTCGCACGCAGCGTCTGGTGCCGCGGCAGGGCGGAGCGCCGGCCCTTCGTCAACAGCTCGAACCGGTCGCCGATCCGCGCGGCGAGGTCGGCCACGGGAAACAGGCCGACGCGGGAGGCGGCGAGTTCGAGCGCGAGGGGGATCCCATCGAGCTGGCGGCAGATCTCCACCACCGCGGGCACATCCGCATCCGTGAAGGCGAAGCTGTCGTCGCTTGCGGTCGCGCGTTGCACGAACAGGGCGACCGCGGCGTAGGCGAGTGCGTCGGCCGCCGTCAGCCCGCCGGCTTCTTCCGGGCAGGCGAGCGGCGGAAGGCGGAACACCCATTCGCCTTCGGCGCGCAGCGGTTCGCGGCTGGTCGCGAGCAGGTGCAGGGAGGGCACGGCCGCGATCAGGTGCTCCGCGAGCAATGCCGCCGCCTCGATCAGGTGCTCGCAATTGTCGAGCACGACGAGCACGTGCCGGTGCTGCAGCAGGAAGGCCAGTGCGTCGAGCGCGCCGTCGGGCGGCAGTTCGACGCGCAGGGCGGACGCGAGTGCGGTCGCGACGTGGGACGGATCCTGCAGCGATGCGAGCCACAGCAGCAGCGGGGGCTCCGGGAAATGCGCCCGCAAGCGATCGACGACGCCGAGGGCCACCGTGGTCTTGCCGATCCCGCCCGGGCCCACGATCGTGAGGAAGCGGCGCTGCAGGAGGCGCTCCGCCACGCCCTCCACCGTGTCGTCGCGGCCGATCGCCTGGCGCGCAGCCATCGGACCGCCGCGCGTCGGCGCGCTCGCGGCCGCGGCCGTGGCGTGGCCTGCGGCGCCAGTGGCCTCGGCGGCCAAAGCGCCGTCATCCGCATCCGCGCTCGGCGCAGGCGGCCTCTGCGCAGGCGCGGCATCCGGATCGGCGTCTGCCGACGGTTCGGGCGCATTGACCTCGGCGACGGGGGCGAGGAACCGATAACCGCGGCCGGTGACGTTGTGGATGTAGGTGGGACTGCGCGGGTCGTCGCCGAGGGCGCGGCGTAGCGCCACCATGTGCACGCGAAGGTTGTTTTCCTCCACGACGAGATCGGGCCAGACATGCGCGACGATCTCGTTCTTCGTCACGAGCTCGCCGCTTCGCCGCACCAGGAGGATGAGGATGTCCAGCGCGCGACTGCCGAGACGCACGCGCTCACCCTGACGCAGCAGCACCTGCCGCTCGGGAAGCAGCAGAAAGGGTCCGAACGCGAGACCCGCGCGGCTCAGCGCCGCATCCTCGATCATGGTCCTCAGGCTGCCCCAGGTGGTCCTCTGCCGCAGGTATAGTCGCTTCCTGCTGGTTTCCGCCAACCCGCGCCGCGGCCGCGACGGTTTACCTGACCCAGGGGAGCCGCTAGCACAGTGGAGATGGAGGAACGCCAGATGAAGTTCGAACTCACGCCGGAGCAGCGCGAAATGGTGGCGACCGTGCGCGCGTTGAGCCAGGAGCGGTTCAAGGGACGCGCGGAGCGCTTCATGGACGGCACGTTCCCATGGGAGAACATGCGAGAGCTTGCGGAACTCGGCATCCTCGGGATGGCCGTTCCCGAAGAATACGGCGGCCTCGGCCTCCCCGTGCTGGATACCGCACTGGTGCTCGAGGAGATCGCCAAGGCCTGTTACGTGACGGCGATGGCGGTGCTGGGCGAGGTCGGGGTCCAGACGCGGATCATCTCGGTCTACGCGCCCGATGCGATCAAGCGGCGCGTGCTGCCGGCGGTGTGCGCGGGCGAGACGATCCTGGCGGTCTGCATGACGGAGCCGCATGCCGGCACCGACGTCGCGAACTACCGCACCAATGTCGACGTGAAGGGCGACCGGCTGATCCTGAAGGGCAAGAAGACGCTGATCAGCCGCGTCGACGAGGCCGGCATGTTCGTCGTGTTCACCCGCGTCGATCGCCAGCCGGGACGCGAGGGGATCGGCTGCGTCCTGGTCGAGCGCGACACGCCGGGCTTCGTCGTCACCGGCCGCTACCACACGATGGGCGGCGAGAACCTGGCAGAGATCACCTTCGAGGATTGCGAGCTGCCGCGCGAGAACCTGATCCTGGCGAAGGACGGGTTCAAGAAGCTGCTGTCGGCGTTCAACACGCAGCGCTGCCTCAATCCGTCGATCTCGCTGGGTCTCGCGGAGGGCGCGTTCGAGGAGGCGGTCCGCTACGCCCGCGACCGCGACGCGTTCGGCCGCCCGATCGGCACGTTCCAGGGCATGCGCTGGAAGCTGGCCGAGATGTATCGCGACATCGAGGTGGGACGTGCGATCCTGTATCGCGCCTGCGCCACGGCGAATCCCTTCCCGGATCCGCACCAGGCGGCGATCGCCAAGATGTATTGCAACGAGATGGCGATCCGCGTGACCAACGAGGCGATCCAGGTGCATGGCGGCTACGGCTTCACCGACGCCTTCCCCGTGTCGCGCTTCTACCGCGGCGCGCGCTACGGCTCGCTGGGCGGCGGCACGACGGAGACGCTGAAGGAGCTGGTTGGGAAGAAGGTCATCGCCGACTTCCCCGATGGCGACGGCTTCCTGGGCACCGGCACGTTCTGACGAGGCGCGCGAGCCTCGACGAAGAACACACACGCTCCCGTGTCATGGCCGGCGGAGGCCGGCCATCCATGACTTTCCACGTGCCATCGAAGAAGTCGTGGATGGCCGGCCTCCGCCGGCCATGACACGGGGACGGCCCGCGCCGGCCACGACACGGTGCGCGACCACGACACGGTGCGCGACCACGACACGATGCGCGCCGCGGTGCGCGACCACACACGGTGCGCGACGCGACACGGTGCGCGACCGTGACGCACAGGATCCGCGTCAGCCCGGCAGCCGTTCCAGCAGCTTCCGCGCCTGCTTCAGGTGCGGCATGTCGACCATCTTGCCGTCGATCGCGATCGTGCCGGTGCCGGCGACCTCGAAGGCCGCGACGACACGCCGAGCGAAGGCGATCTCCGCCTCGGTGGGCGTGAAGGCGCGGTTGATTGGCTCCACCTGGTCGGGATGGATCGCCATCTTGCCGCGGAACCCCTCCCGCCGCGCCTGCTCCGCCTCGCGCTCCAGGCCCGCGCGGTCGCGGAAATCCACCGTGATCGTGTCGATCGCGTCCACCTCCGCCGCAGCGGCGCCCAGCAGGCAGAGCGAGCGGGCGAGCTGGAACGTCAGCGTGTACGCGCCGTCGGGCTGCCGGTTCGTGGTCGCACCCAGCGCGGCGGCCAGGTCCTCCGCGCCCCAGGTCAGGCCCGCCAGCCGCGGCGACAGCCCGCGATAGGCGCCCAACTGGAACATGCCCAAGGCCGTCTCGGTCGCGACGGGCAGGATGCGCGTGTGACCGGCCTCGAGCCCGAACGCCGCCTCGAACGCGTCGAGATGGGCGGCCAACGTCATGACCTCGGCCGCGGCATCGGGCTTCGGCAGCAGCACGCCGTCCGGCGCACCCGGCATCGTGCCGGCCAGATCGGCCAGCGCGAGCCCGCTCGCCAGCGGGTTCACGCGCACCCAGAGCTGCTGGGTGCTGCGGTCCTTGTGCGCGGACAGGTACTCGCGCACCAGGCCGTGGGCGGCAACGCGCCGTTCGGCGGCCACCGAGTCCTCAAGGTCGAGGATGATCACGTCCGCGCCGCTGCCCGCCGCCTTCGCGAGCTTGCGTTCGGAGTCGCCCGGAACGAAGAGCCAGGAACGTTGCATGCCGCCTTTCCTCCCTATCCCCGGATCATGCCGCGCTCGGGGTGTCAGCGGAAGTCACGGCCGGCCGCGCCCAGTCCAGCATGCTGCGGGCGATCTCGCGCTCGCCCATCACCACGACGTTCGCTCCATGGCGGCTCAGATGCTCGACCGCCGCATCGAAATGGGCACGGGCGATGATGCGCAGGTCGGGGCGCAACGCGCGCGCCTGCTCCACGATCTGCCCCGCCTCGAACGCATCGGGGATCGCCACCAGCAGCAGCCGCGCGGCCTGCAGGTTCGCCGCCGCCAGCACCGCGGGATCGGCCGCATTGCCGCGCAGCACCTCGATCGTCCCGCCTTCCGGCAGGGGCACGTCGCCCTCCCCGGCCTCGATCACCAGCAGCGGCGCCTCGTGCCGCGCCAGCTCGTCCGCGACCAGCCGGCCGACGCGGCCGAAGCCCACCAGCACCACGTGATCCGCCAGTAGCGTCGGCTGCAGGCCCACGGGTTCCGGCTCCGGCGCGGGCGTCTCCCCGGTCAGCGCGGGAACGGGGATCGGATCGTGGCGCTCCAGCCAGGGCCGTGCGCGCTCGATCAGTGCGAACAGCAGCGGATTCGCCAGGATTAGCAGGATCGACGTGCCCAGGATCAGGTCGCGCGCCGCGCGCGGCAGCACGTTCAACGCGATGCCCAGATCCGCGAGCAGGAACGAGAATTCCCCCACCTGCGCGAGGCCGACGGCGATCGTGGCCGCCGTTACCCAGCTCTCCCCCAGCCGGCGGAGTACGAAGAAGGTCGTCACCGGCGTGCCGATCCCAACCACGACCATCGCCGCGATCAGGCCGAACGGCGCCTTGATCAGCACGGACGGGTCGAACAGCATTCCGACCGAGACGAAGAACAGCACGGCGAAGGCGTCGCGCAGCGGCAGCGTCTCCTCCGCCGCACGCTGGCTGAGCTGGGATTCGCTCAGCACCATGCCGGCGACGAACGCGCCAAGTGCGAAGGACACGCCGAACACCTCGGTCGCGACCCAGGCGACCACCAGCGCGACCGACAGGACCGACAGGCGGAACAGCTCGCGCGAGCCGGTGTGCGCGACGAAATGCAGCACCGCGGGGATGGCACGCCGGCCCACGATCAGCATCAGCGCGACGAAGGCGGCGACCTTGCCCAAGGTGATCGCGACGGTGCGCAGGATGGCCTCGGTCCCGGCGGGCCCGCTGGCGTGACCGGCCGCATCGTGCGTCACCGCCGCAAAGGCGGGCAGCAGCACGAGGGCGAGCACCGTGATGAGGTCCTGGGTGACGAGCCAGCCCACCGCGATGTGTCCGCGGCGGGTGTCCACCAGCCGCCGCTCCTGCAGGGTGCGCAGCAGCACGACCGTGCTCGCGACCGCGAGGCAGAGGCCGAACACGATGCCCGCCGAGGGCGGCCATCCCAGCAGCAGCGCGAGGCCGAACCCCAGCACGCTCGCCACCCCGACCTGGGCGATTGCACCCGGAATGGCGACGGCACGCACCGACAGCAGGTCCTTGACCGAGAAATGCAGGCCGACGCCGAACATCAGCAGGATCTCGCCGATTTCCGCGAGCTGCAGTGCGAGCGCCTGGTCGGCCACGAAGCCCGGCGTGAACGGGCCCACCGCGATGCCCGCGACCAGATACCCCGCAAGGGGCGAGGTGCGCAGCCGGTTCGCCAGCGTACCCAGCAGAAAGGCCAGGCCGATGCCGATCACCACGATGGAGATCAGGGGAGCTTCGTTGTGCATCGGCGGAGGTCGATCCTGTCGTCGTGGAAGGGGCGTCCTCCCCTGTCTACAGGAAACGGGTGTGCCTCTGCACGGGACGGGGCTTGTGCCGCCGGGGCAGCCCCGCAGAATGCGGCGAACGAACGAGGGGTCGTGCCATGCCGCTTGCCACCGCCGATGACGGCGTCCGCCTGCATTACGAGGAGTCCGGATCGGGCGTGCCGGTCATTTTCGTCCACGAATTCGCCGGCGATCACCGCAGCTGGGAGCCGCAGATGCGGCACTTCGCCCGCCGCTACCGCGCGATCTGCTACGCGGCACGCGGTTACCCGCCGTCCGACGTGCCCGAGGATCCGAAGCGCTACAGCCAGACCCGTGCGGCGGACGACATCGCCGCGGTGCTGGACCACCTGAAGATCGAGACGGCGCACGTGGTCGGCCTGTCGATGGGTGGATTCGCCACGCTGCATTTCGGCTTCCGCCACGCCGCCCGCGCCCGATCGCTGTGCGTGGCCGGCTGCGGCTATGGCGCCGAACAGGGACAGCGCGAGAAATTCCGCGCCGAGGCGGACGCGATCGCGGCCTCGCTCGACGCCCAGGGCATGCCGGCCTTCGCCGAACGATACGCGTACGGCCCGACGCGGGTGCAGTTCGAGAACAAGGATCCGCGCGGCTTCGCCGAATTCAAGCGCCAGCTCGCCGAACACTCCGCCCTCGGCTCGCGCAACACCCAGCTCGGTGTCCAGCGCGAGCGTCCGTCACTCTACGACCTCACGAAGGAGATGGCGGCACTGCGCGTCCCCACGCTGGTGCTGACGGGCGACGAGGACTGGCCGTGCCTGCAGCCCGGCCTGCTGATGAAGCAGACGATCCCCAGCGCGGCGCTGGCGGTGATGCCGAATGCCGGTCACACCATCAACATCGAGGATCCGGACGCGTTCAACCGCATCGTCGGCGACTTCATCGCGCAGGTGGATGCGGGGCGGTGGCCGCTCCGCGATCCGCGGGCGGTGTCGGGTTCGATCACCGGAATCAAGTAGCGTCAGCGCAATGGAATGGGCGCGCCGCGACGTCGTGCCGGCGCGTCCGTGATTGGACCGACTTCGCGCGCCTTGCCTAGCCTTGCCGGATGACACGCGACTCGGCCGTTCCCGTCCCGCTGTCGACCCGAGCGGTCGCCTTCGCTGCACTCCTGATGCTGTCGGGCTGCGGATCGGTACTCACCGCGACGACGGCGGATGTCGCCGGCATCGCCGGTGCGGGCATCGCGAGCGCGGTGACCAAGGACCCCGCCGCGGCCGCCGGCATCGGCCTGGGCGTCGCGGCCGGCGCGAATGCCGGACTGCAATACGTCGAGCGGGACGTGCATCGCGCCGAACAGGATCGGATCGCCGCGGCGGCCGGCCCGCTGGAGCTGAACCAGGTCGGCAGTTGGAGCGTGACGCACGACATTCCGATCGAGGACGACGAGCACGGGGCGATCGTGGTGACGCGGGTGATCGGAACCGCGGCGTTCACGTGCAAGGAGATCATCTTCTCGGTCGATCGCGGCGAAGGGCCGAAACTGCAGCGGGCGTTCTACACGGCCGCGGTGTGCCGCGACGGGACGACCTGGAAATGGGCCTCGGCCGAACCGGCGACGGAGCGGTGGGGAGCGCTGCAGTGAGGCCGCCCTGGCTGGCGCTGATGGTCCTGCTGGCGGTGGCGGGATGCAAGGCCGCGCCCCAGGTGGTCGCGACGGTGACGGGCGGTGTCGCCGGCGTCGCGACGGGCAATCCTGCCGTGGGTTTCGCCGTCGCGGTCGCGACCGATGCCGCGGCCAACGCTGGCATCCGCTACTACGGGCGGTCCCGGCAGCAGGCCGAACAGGACGCGATCGCCGCCGCCGCCGGCGAATTGGTGCCGGGCCAGCGCACGACGTGGAAGATTGAGCACGACATTCCGATCGGCGACGAACGGGGCGAGCTGGAAGTCGTGCGCGCGATCGAGAACCCGCTCGCGCTCTGCAAGCAGATCGTGTTCTCGGTGGACGAGGGCGAAGGGGTGAAGCGGCATCAATCCTGGTACACGGCCGATATTTGCCACCAGGGCACGCAATGGAAATGGGCCAGCGCGGAGCCGGCGGTCGAGCGCTGGGGCTACCTGCAATAGGCGGCTGACGGGCCGCCGCGCTTTACGCGTGCGGTGGGCGTCGAGCCGACGTCGTCAGGCGGCACGCGGCGGCCGCGCGACGCGCCCCCTCGTGATGGCCGGTTCGAGCCCGGCCATGACGAGAGAGGCGTCCATGCCCCTCCCGGCCCAACGCCCAACGCCTCGCCGGCCGAACGCTCCGCCCGAGGCCTCTCCGTCGCTACGTCCCGCCCAGCTCCTCGCCCGCGAGGCGCTCGCTCAGCCGCGCCATCTCGGTGTGGTCGGCGTCCGATCCGAACATGCTCTGCGCTGCCAGAACCAGCTCCTTGCACAGCGCGGAGAACGGGGTCGGCGTCGCGGTCTCGCGTCCGATCTGCAGCGCGATCGACAGGTCCTTCGCCAGCAGTCCCATCGTGAAGCCGGCGTCGAACTTCCGCGACAGCACGAACTGCTTGAACTTCTTCTGCGTCGAGTTGTTCATGCCCGTCGCCGCGTTCAGCACGTCCGTCATCACCGCGGGGTCCAGGCCGAATCGCTGCCCGATCAGCAGCGCCTCGATCCCGATCAGGAACCCGCCGGTGGAGACGAGGTTGTTCAATGCCTTCGTCGCCTGGCCGGAGCCCACGGCGCCGGTGCGCAGCACCGAACTGCCCATCGACGACAGCACCGGCATCGCGCGCTCGATCGCCGCGTCGTCACCGCCCACCATGATCGCGAGCTGGCCCGTCTTGGCACGCGGCACGCCGCCCGAGACCGGACCGTCGATCAGGGTCGCCCCGAGTGCGGCGACCTTCTCGGCGAGCTCCTGGGTGACGGAGGGAACGCCGGAGCTCATCTCGACGATGATCGTGCCGGGCTTCAGGCCGGCGAAGACGTTGTCGTCCCCGCCAGTGAGTACGTGTGAAACGATCGCGCTGGTCGGCAGCATGGTGACGATGACGTCCGACGTCTCCGCCAGTTCGCGCAGCGTATCGGGGGCGCGGCCGCCGACCTGCTGCACGAAGTTGTTCGCCACCTCACGCCGCGCATCGGCGACGGAGAGCTCGAACCCCGCCTTGGCGACGCAGGCGGCCATCGGCCAGCCCATGTTGCCGACCCCGATGAAGCCGACCCTGATCTTGTCCGAGGTCTTGTCCGACATGACGGCTCAGCCCTTCGCTGCGTCGACTTCCTTGAACACCTCGGTGGCGATCTTGAACGCCTCGAGGCAGGCGGGGATGCCGCAATAGGCTCCGACCTGCATCAGGATCTCCTTGATCTCGTCGCGGGTCACGCCGTTGGTCAGCGCGGCCTTCAGATGCAGCCGCAATTCGGCGCCGCGATTCAGCGCGGACAGCATCGTCAGGTTGATCATGCTGCGCGTCTTGCGGTCGATGCCGGGCCGGGTCCAGCACATGCCCCAGGCGATCTCGGTCGTCATCTGCTGGAACGCCGCGTTGAAATCGTCGGCCCGCGCGAGCGAGGCGTCCACGTAGTCGGCCCCCAGCACCTCACGGCGCACTTCCAGGCCCTTCTTGAACAGGTCGCTCTGGTATTCGGGGCGGTTCGGGATCTTGGCCATCTTGCGTCTCCTCGGGTTCACGGCGCGGGCGGACGGTAGAGATTGCCAGCGGGACCGACAAGCGGTTGACTCCCGGCGCGACGCGAAGGGGGAACGACATGAGCACGATCACCGGCCCGACCTACGAGGTTCTGGCGCTGCGCTACGGCATCTTCGACGGCCGGATGCAGTACCAGAACTTCATCATCCCGGACGACCACGCCGCGCCCGACCCGCTGGACTTCTACGTGTTCGCGATCCGCGGCAACGGCCGCACGATCGTCATGGACACCGGCTTCAACGCCGCGTCGGCGAAGCGGCGCGGCCGCGAGATCCTGCGCACGCCGGCCCAGGCGCTGCTGGACGCGGGCATCGACCCGGCGACGGTGAAGGACGTGGTGCTGACCCACATGCACTGGGACCATGCGGGCGGGATGGAATACTTCCCGCAGGCGACGTTCCACATCCAGGCCGCGGAAATGAGCTACTGCACCGGCCCGTGCATGTGCGAGCCGTTCCTGCGCCGCCCGTTCGACGTGGAGGACGTGAAGAGCGCGGTCGATGCGCTGTATGCCGATCGGATGAAGGTCTATGAGGGAACGGTCGAGCTCGCGCCCGGCATCACGCTGCACCTGATCGGCGGCCATTCCGGCGGCATCCAGTCGATCCGCGTGCCGACGCAACGCGGCTGGGTCGTGCTGGCGGGCGACGCGACGCATCTCTGGCGCAACATCCGCAAGCGCAACCCGTTCCCCGTCGTGGTCAACGTGCAGCGCATGCTGCAGGGGTTCGACATCCTGAACCGGCTGGCGGACGGGCCGGATCACGTGATCCCCGGCCACGACCCGCTGATCCTGAAGCGCTTCCCGCCGCTCGACGGCAATCCCGAGATCGTGCGGCTGGACCTGCCCCCGACAGACTGACGTGACGTCGCGCACATCGACGGGCCGCACGCCGAACGCTCGCGTGCCGGCGAGCCGGCCGGCGGCGGCCCGTGCCTGGGTTCGCCTGCCCTCCGGCCGGCGGCTCGACCTGCTCGACCCGACGCCGTTCGACTGGACGGACGAGGATCTCGCGATCGGCCTCGCCCGCACCTATCGCTGGGGCGGCCATTCCGCCTGGCCGCTGCCGCTCTCGGTCGCGCAGCACTCGCTCCTGGTGCTCGCGCTGCGGCGGCAGGGGAGCGGGACGGGGCTGTCGGATGCGTTCGCGCGTCGCGAGCTGCTGCACGATGCGGATGAGGGGCTGCTGGGGTTCGACCCGATCTCACCCCTCAAGCCGTTCCTCGGGGAGGGCTACGCCGCCGTCGCGGCGCGGCTTGGTGCCGCCATCGCGGGGCGCTACGCCGTGCCCGCCTGGACCGCCGAGGAGAAGCGCGCCCACAAGCGAGCGGACCGCATCGCCGCCGCGTCCGAGGCGATGCATGTGGTCGGCTGGACTCGCACCGAGATCCGCCAGACCCTGCGCATCACCGAAGCGCCGGTGGATTTCGACCCGCTGGCCGGGGAGCCGCCATGGGCGCCATGGCCTGCGGACCTCGCCGCCGAACGGTTCCTGGCGGCGCTGCGGCGGCTCATGCCGCCCGCCTGAGCGGCGGGCCAGCGAGCCGCCGCGGCCTCAGCGGCGGAAATCGTGCCCCTTGCGCTCGACCGTGCGCACCATGCCCTTCCACTCGCCCAGGCCGTAATCCTCCCGCGCGCGATACTTCTTCATGCGTTCGGCATATTTCTGCACGACGTGGTCGGCGATCGGCACCGGCGGCTCGCCCAGCGTGCGGGCGATCAGCTCCAGCTCGCAGGCGCGTTCGAGCATGTAGAGCCGCATGACCGCGCCGTGGATCGTCTCCCCAAGCGTCAGCAGCCCGTGGTTGAGCAGCACGACGCAGCTGCCCGACGCGCAGGACCGTCCGAGCGCCTCGCACTCCTCCTCGGTCGCGGGTACGCCGTACTCGTGGTAGACGACCTCGTCATAAACCTCGAGCGCATCCTGGCTGATCGGCCGGATGCCGTTGCGGATCAGCGAGAGCCCGGCGCCGGCGCGCGTGTGGGTGTGCAGCACGCAGTTCGCATCCGGGCGCGCCTTGTAGATGCCCGAGTGGATCGTGAAGCCCGCCTTGTTGAACTTGCCCTCGGCGCCCACGACGTTGCCGTCGAAATCCATCTTGATCAGCGAGGACGCGGTGACCTCGTCGAACGTCTCGCCGTAGTTGTTGATCAGGAAATGGGTCGGCTCGCCGGGCACGCGGGCGGACATGTGGGTGTTGATCAGGTCGGTCCAGCCCAGGTCGAACATCACCCGGTACACGGCGGCGAGCTCACAGCGCGTCGCCCATTCGGCGTCCGTCATCCCAGGTCGCAACTGCACTGCGGCGGACATCGGCTCTTCCCCCTTCGGTGGCACGCGGAAGCTTGCGGGATGCCGTGCTGCAGTGCAACCGAAAGCCGCCGTCAGGCCGCGCGACCCTGGCGTGCCGCACGCTGCGCCAGGTCGGCCGCAACCCGCGCGACGGGCGTCGCCCAGTCGCCGGGGGAAGGCTGGCGATAAAGGCGCAGCGTCGGATACCACGGGCTGTCATCGCGATCCTGCAGCCAGCGCCAGCAGGAATCCGATCGCGACAGGAGCGCCACGGGCACGCCCATGGCGCCCGCGAGATGCGCGACGGCGGTATCGGCCGAAACCACCATGTCGAGCTGCGCGATCAGCGCCGCGGTGTCCGCCATGTCGCTGATCCCCGCCATGGGATCGAACAGCCCCAGCTCCGGCGGCGGCGGTGCGCGGTCGGGTTCGTGCTTCTGCAGGCTGACCAGGCGCAGGCCGGGAACACGCGCCAGCGGCAGCAGGGCCGCGGGCGGAAGCGAGCGGCGGCGGTCGATCACCTGCGCCCCCGCATCGTCCGCATGCGCCGACCCGGCCCAGGCCACGCCCACGCGCAGCGCGGAGGCAGCGGGCAGCCGCGCGTGCGCCGCGGGCAGCAGGTCGTCCGGCGGGCGGAGGTAGGGCACGCCCGCCGGGATCGTTCCGAGCCGCGTGCCAAAGGCGGCCGGCAGGCTGAGCAAGGGGCAATGGAGGTCGAAGCGGGGCAGCGCCTCGCCCCGCGCGCAGACGACGGCCGTGCCGCGCATCTCCCGCAGCAGGCGGACGAGCGGCGGCTGCACCTCCAGCACCACGCGTCCGCCGCGGGTGGCGACCAGCGGGGCGTAGCGCACGAAGTGCAGCGTGTCCCCCAGCCCCTGCTCCGCGTGCAGCAGGATGGTCCGGCCGTCCAGCGGCTCACCGAACCAGGGCGGGCGGAAGCCGCGCGGCTGGGCCTGCCGCCGCCGCCAGCGCCACTCATACTCCTCCCACCCGCGCGCGAAGTCGCCGGCGGCCAGCAACGCGGTCGCCCGATTGAACCGCAGGTCCGCATCTTCCGGCGCCAACGCCACCGCTCGGTCGTGCGCCCCCAGCGATCCCGCCAGATCCCCCTGCGCCCGCAACGTATTTCCAAGGCTGCCCAGCGCGCCCGCATGGTCCGGCCGCCGCGCCAGGCCCCGCCGGTACAGGGTGGCGGCCTCGTCGAACGCGCCCTGGTCGTGGCGGACATTGGCCAGGCAGAACGCCGCCGCGGGCTCCAGCGGCAGGCGGTGCAAGGCGGTGCGCGCGGCAGTCTCGGCCTCCGCCAGCAGGCCCAGGCAGCGCAGCGTATCGGCGAGGTTGAGACAGGCAGGCGCGAAATCGGGGTCTCGCGCGAGGCAGGCGAGGAAAGCCTCCGCCGCCTCGACCGGCCGCCCCGCCGCCCGCAAGGCGTTGCCGAGGTTGAAGCGCGTCGCCGCGTGCCCCGGCGCCAGCCGCGCGCAGGCCTGGAAGGCGGCGACCGCCTCGGCCGTCGCTCCCGCCTCCAGCAGCGCGTTGCCGCGGGCGAACAGGGTTGCCGGGTCGTCCAGGGCGGAATGCGGCATGATCGGACCTCCGCGCCCGACGGTAGCGGCGCGGCACCAAGGAGGCGTTAACCCCGGAGTTGGCCGCTACCACGCGGCTGTGCCACGCTCCTGCCGGGGGAGGAGCGGTCCAGCGCTTGTCCGGAGCGGCGCAACCGCCTAAAAGGCGAACGCGCCGGTAGGGTCGCCTACTCGCGGGGATATTCCGCAGCGACCGAACTATGGAGTACACGGGAATGGATGCGTCTGCGGCGGTGGCCTCGACGGAGTTCGACGCCATCATCATCGGGGCCGGCATGTCCGGCATGTACCAGCTCCACCGGCTCCGGGAGCTCGGTTTGCGCGTGCGCGTGCTGGAGGCCGGCACCGGCGTGGGCGGCACCTGGTACTGGAACCGCTATCCCGGCGCCCGCTTCGATTCCGAAAGCTATTCATACCAGTTCTCCTTCTCCAAGGAGCTTCTGGCCGAGTGGGACTGGACCGAACACTTCTCCCCCCAGCCGGAGACCCTGCGCTACTTGAACTTCGTCGCCGACAAGCTGGACCTGCGCCGCGACATCCAGTTCGAGAGCCGCGTCGCCTCCGCCCATTGGCAGGACGCGGGCCGCAACTGGACGGTGACGCTCGAGGACGGTCGCACGTACACGACCCGGTTCCTGATCACCGCGGTGGGTCCGCTGTCGGCGCCGACCATGCCGAAAATCCCCGGCGTCCGCGACTTCAAGGGCGAGTCCTGCCACACCGCGCGCTGGCCGCATGAACCGGTCAGCTTCGAGGGCAAGCGGGTCGCGGTGATCGGCACGGGCGCGACCGGCATCCAGACGATCCAGGAGGTGGCGAAGACCGCGGGCTCCCTGACCGTGTTCCAGCGCACGCCCAACTGGTGCGCGCCGCTGCACAACGCGAAGATCTCGCCGGAGGAGATGACGAAGCTGCGCGCCGGCTACGACGAGATGTTCCAGCGCTGCCAGGAGACGTTCTCCTGCTTCCTGCACACCGCCGACCCGCGCAACACGTTCGACGTGTCGGAGGAGGAGCGGCAGGCCTTCTGGGAGAAGCTGTATTCCGAACCGGGCTTCGGCATCTGGGTCGGCAACTTCAAGGACATGCTGACGAACCGTGAGGCCAATGCCGAGATCAGCAAGTTCATCGCGAGCAAGATCCGCAGCCGGGTGAAGAACCAGGCCGTCGCCGAAAAGCTGATCCCGACCAACCACGGCTTCGGCACGCGGCGCGTTCCGCTGGAGACGAAGTATTACGAGGTCTACAACCAGGACAACGTCACCCTGGTCGACATCCGCGACACGCCGATCGAGCGCATCACCGAGAGCGGCATCCAGACCTCGGCTGCGCAGTACGACTTCGACATGATCATCTACGCGACCGGGTTCGACGCGATCACCGGCAGCTTCGACCGGATCGACATCCGCGGCGTAGACGGCGTGAAGCTGAAGGACCGCTGGGCGGCCGGCCCCGAGACCTATCTCGGCGTGCTGGTCGACCAGTTCCCGAACATGATGATGCTGATCGGCCCGCACATGGCACTGGGCAACATTCCGCGCAGCATCGAATACAACGTGGACTGGGTCACGGGCCTGATGCGCACGGCGCGCGACCGCGGCATCACGCGGCTGGAAGCGACGAAGGACGGCGTGGTCACCTGGACCGACCACGTGAAGTCGCTCGCCGAGGGGCTGCTGACGTTCGAGGTCGATTCCTGGATGACCGGCGTCAACCGCAACGTGGACGGCAAGCAGGTCCGCACCATCGCCCGCTACGCCGGCAGCGCCCCCGACTACCGCGCGAAATGCGACGAGGTGGCCGCCAAGGGATACGAAGGCCTGGTCCTGGCCTGAGCGCCCGCCCGGCCGCCGCATTCCTCGGCGGCGGGCGCCATTCCCGTCATGGCTGGGCTCGTGCGGGCCATCTCAGCCGGCAGAGTGCCGCGGGAGAGGGCCGGGACGAGCCCGGACATGACGCGGAGCGGCCGTCCGGCGATGCGCTCCGTCCCCGGCATGTGCTCCGTCCGCCATCACGGCCGGCACGACGGCCGGCCGTGATGGCGCGAGACGTGAGCCCGGTGCCGCGCCCTCAGGCCGGCATGCGGTGCAGGGCGCAGAGCTTGTTGCCGTCCGGATCACGCAGATAGGCGAGATACAGCGCGCCGGCGCTGCCCTCGCGGACACCCGGCGGATCCTCGATCGCCGACCCGCCATTCGCGACGCCCGCCGCGTGCCAGGCCTTCGCCTGTTCGGGGCTGCTCATCGCGAAGCCGATCGTGCCGCCATTGGCATGCGTCGCCGGCTTGCCGTCGATCGGCGTGGTGACCATGAACAGCCCACCATTGTGCATGTAGAGCAGGCGGCCCTTCGCGTCGGTCTTGCCGGGCTTCCCGCCCATCGCCTCGAACAGGGCGTCATAGAACTTCTTCGAGCGGGCAATGTCGTTGCTGCCCACCATCATGTGGCTGAACATTCGTTCCCTCCGTACGGCGATCCGCCACCGGTTTCATCTCCCGGCGGCACCAGCGAACCATACCGCACGGGCGGATGAGGTCCAGGGTGGGCGGGGTCAGAACCCGCCGTTGCGGAGCAGCGCCGCGGTGACGAGCCGGGGACTGGCGGGTGCCGCGGCCGCGCCGCGGGGCCGGATCCGGCCCGACGCGTCCACCCGCACCGACGGGATGATCGTTCCGTCGCGCGCCAGCGTCGGCGCGACCCGGACCGGCGCGTCGTTCGGGCCGGAGCCGGCCGGGGCGGTCGCCGCCGCGAACCGTCCCATCCCGCCATGCAGCCGCGCGGAATCGGTGCCGAGGACCGCCGCGACCTGCTTCAGGTAGTCGGTCGCCAGGCCCGGCGTGCTGGAATGATAGGCGCCTGCCGCCGCCACCCAGTCCCGCGTCTGCGCGAAGAGCTGTCGCAGGAAACGGCCAGCATACTGCGCGTTGCGCTGCGGATCGAACGCCTCGTCCAGGCTCGCGAACGCATCCGGATGGTGCATGAGGTTCACCTGCATGCACCCGACGTCGATCGAACGCACGCCACTGGCCTGCAGCGTGCGGACCGTCGCGATCGCCGCGGCCTTGCTGTCGAAGAACATGCCCTTCCCCTCGGCGTTGATGGTCCAGGGCCAGGGGTGCAGCGCGCCGTTCAACGGGTCGGGCCGGCCGCTCTCCACGCGGCCGATCGCCCGCATCAGCGGCAGCGGATTGCCGCTGGTGCGGGCCGCCGACTGGATCGCCGAGTCACAGACCGCCGCCGGGTTGGCGGACGGACCGGCCGCGAGCACCGGCGCCGCGTACGCGCTCACCAGCAGCGCCGAGGCCAGCACGGCACGCACGCCGAAGCGCGCTGGGAGGAGCGACGTGGCGCGCGTCGCCAGCCACCAGCCGGAGCGCGCCGCGGGTCGGAAACCGGACAACGTGACCGCCGGTCGGGTGATTGTCGCGGAATGGAACCGTCCGGGGGACACGGGAAAGGGCAAGGGCGGGGGCTCCGAGCTGCGCTGTGGGGGAAGTGCGGGGCCGTAACGGTGCCCCGTCCTCACCCGTTCGGCACCTGACAAGCCCGCTAGCCTCCTGAACATCCGGTGGCCGGTGGGTCACCGATCCGACCGGACGCTCACATCTCCCGGAGACCCCGGTCACACGTTCGGGCAGAGGGCCCGAACGCGCAGTCGAAGCCGATTGGGGATCAGCCCGCCCGCTGCCGCAACGCCGCCAGCCGCTCGTTCAGGCTCCCGCCCGAGGGCTGCTTGCCCTGCACCTGCGCCATCGCCGCCGCGATGTTCGGGTCGTCCTGCTCCGGCCGGGTCGGCGTCAGGAGCTTGGCCTTGCTGTTCGCCGCCTCGGCCGAGGCCAGGTCGCGCGCCGCGGCGTCCTGCATCGCCTTCAGCGCGACGGTCAGCCCGCTGGTGGCGCCGCTCAGCCCGGCAGCCTGGCGCGCCGCCTCGGCACGCTGTTGCGCCATGTCCCGCTGCTGCGCGGCGCGGCCCATGTCCCGCTGCGCGCGGGTCAGCGTGTCGCGGGCCGATTTCAGCTTCTGCCCGGCCTGCTGGTAGGTGGATTCCAGCGAATGCAGGAACTCGGCGGCGTCCACCGCATCCTGCTTCTCCCGCTCGACATCCGACGCCATGCTCTCGAGCATGGAGACCAGCGTGCCGAGGCTGCGCTCGAGCTCCGCCTTCCGCCCCGGATCGGTCTCGGACGCCATGCGGGCCTGGAGCTGTTCCGCCGCCGCCATCCGCTGCTGCGACAGGGTCTGGATCGCGTCGGCCTCGCGCTTCTCCTTGTCGAAGGCCATGCGGGCCTGCGCCACCTGGCGGCCGAGCTCGTCGAGATGCTGCTCCATGGTGCGGAGTTCGGCCTCGGTGGCCGATTGCGGATCCCACCGCACGATCGCCTCGACGGCGTTGTTCACGGCCTGATCCGTCTTCACGCCGACGAGGTTGCGGATGAATGTGAACATCGAGGTCTCCTGTATGGCCGAACGGTGGAACATGGGGCGGCGGACTGCCCGCCGGGGCCCTGGCTCACGCGACAATATGGTGTCCCTGCGAGATGGTGTCCCCGCGAGGGATCACCGCTTCATCAGCCCGCGGTCGCACCGGCGTTGAGCAGGGCGACCGCGATCTGGATGCCGATCAGCACCAGCGCGGCGGCGACGTTGCCGGCTTCGATCATGCCCCGCAGCCCGCGCATCGTCGCGGTCACGGCGACGAAGGTGAGCAGCTGGATCAGCAGCGCCACGATGCCCCAGACGACGATGTCCAGCAGCACGACGCTGGAGGCGAGCCGCACCGCCAGCGGCAGCGCCAACGCGACCAGCGTCCCGGCGACGACGATGCCCGCCGCCGGATTGCCTTCGCGGATCAGCCGGCGCTCGTCGAACGGGGTGATCAGCATGTAGCAGCCGATGCCGATCCCCAGCAGCACCAGCGTCGCCAGGAACTGCTCGATCAGGACGGGCAGGCCCTGCTTCAGTGTGGGGAGAATGCTGTCCATGGGCGCCTATGCGAGCTGGAGGGAAGCCGGGTTGACGTCGATCCCGGCGCGGATTTCGACCCGCGCCGCGCCGCCGTCCTCGACCGCGGAGACGAGGATGTATTCGTATTGCGGCGCCGGCGGCGCGGCTCCGGTCTGCGCGCCGTACAGCATGGCGCGGCTGGTCACCGACCGCGTGCCGCCCGGGGTCTCGATGGTCTCGCTCAAGACCCGCGGCGCGATCCTGCCGCTGCCGGGGTTCCATACGCGCGCGTAGACCTTGCCGTCCTTGGTCTGGAACTCGGGCCAGCCGATCATGCCTTCCCGCGGGTCGAGCCAGGCGCCCCACTCGTTGGGGTCGGCCGGGGCGACGGTGTCGATCAGGCCGAACAGCCGGCACTCGTCGGGATCGCCCTGCGGGCCGAGATGCACCTGCAGCAGGCTGCGCCCGTCCGCCAGATAGAGGCGCAACAGCTGCGCCGGACCGGACTGCACCTGGCCGATGGCGGCGACCGTGATCTGGCCGCTGCCGGTGCCGGCCGGCTGCGGCACCTTGATCGCGCTCCCCGCGAGCACGAAGGGCGTCGGGTCCAGCGGGATCGTCATGCCGATCCGGAACTTGTCGGGCGTATAGCCCTCCCCGGACAGCTTGTGGCGCAGCATCGAGATGCCGCTCTGCAGCGCGCCGCCTCCCTGGGATCCGGAGGGCGGGGTTCCGGCGGACGAGGTCATGGCGGATCCTCCGATCGGGCGGCGGCGGCGCCAGGCGAGAAAGGCGATCGCGGCGCCACCCAGCAGCACGACGATCCAGACATACCCGCCGCCGCCGCCCGTGGACGGCGTACGGTCGGGATCGGCACGGGCGACATCGGCCGGGATGTCGGGCGGGGGCGCCCCCGGGTCGCGCGGCTGGTCCTTGCGCTCCGCGAGCTGCCGGTCGAGGTCGGCCAGGCGCTCGCGCAGAGCCGCGTTGTCCTGCGCCTGCCGATCGGCCTCCGCCCGCCATTGCTGGTATCCGGGGTCATACTGGTTGTTGTGGAACCAGTCGGCCGCACCCGGGCGACTCAGGTTGCTCAGCAGCATGCCGAGGAAAAAACCGTCCCACGCGCCGAAGCTGCGCCCCGAACCGAAATAGCCCCGCGGCGGCGCGGCCCAGCCCTGGGCGCCGGACCACGTGCCGCGATCCGGGACGGGTGTGGTGCTGTAGGTCCGCGGCCGGTAGGTCGGCGCGGGAGCCGGCGCGGCCGGCCGCGGCGCCTGCTGCGCGCGGAACCCTCGCAGCGCGCTGGCCGACCCGCTTTCCGAAAACGCCCGGTCGCCGGGAGAACTCGGCCCCGACCAGACGGACCCGCCGGACCGCGGCCGCGCATAGCCGCCACTGGCCGAGGGTGTGCGGGCGCCGCTGCTCCACCCGCCCCCTCCCCCGAACGACGGCGTCCGCACCGACCCGCTCGGCCGAGAATACCCCCCGCTGCTCGGCCGCGAATAGCCGCCGCTGGCGCGCGCCCAGAGATCGGCGGGGAACGCCACGGACACGGCGGCCGAGAGCAGGAAGGCGAGCCCGACCCGGCGGAGGGCGGCACGGGGCAACGGACATGTCCTCGCGGGGGGAGCCGGCATGCCCCTCCCCTAGCATCCCAGCGAGGCGGCCGCACCCGTCCACCTCGCCACCCGCGACGGGTTGATCGCGCCGCGGCCCCGTCACAGTATCGCCGGAACGGGCGCGCCGCCGCTCGAGCCTCGGGAGAGTGTCCATCCGCCAGCCGCCTCCAGCCGCGCCGCGCGCGGCCGGCCGATCATGAGCGCCGACGGCGTGCCGCATCGCGGCATGATCACCGCCTGCGCGATCGGCGCGACGCTGCTGCAATCCCTGGACCAGACGATCGCCAACGTCGCGCTGCCCTACATGCAGGGCAGTTTCTCGGCCAGCTACACCGAGATCACCTGGGTCCTGACCTCCTACATCGTGGCGGCGGCGATCATGACCGCACCGGTCGGCTGGCTCGCGGTCCGGTTCGGGCGCAAGCCGCTCTATGTCGGCTCGATCATCGGCTTCACGATCGCCTCCATGCTGTGCGGCGCGGCGCAGTCGATCGAGCAGATCGTGCTGTTCCGCCTGCTGCAGGGCATGTTCAGCGCCGCGCTGGTGCCGCTGTCCCAGGCGACGCTGCTCGACATCTACCCGCCCGAACGCCGGGGCTTCGCGATGGCGATCTGGGGCGTGGGCGTGATGATCGGGCCGATCATGGGCCCGACCCTCGGCGGCTACCTGACCGAGTTCTACAACTGGCGCTTCGTCTTCTACATCAACCTGCCCTTCGGACTGCTGGCGACCTTCGGCCTGATCACCTTCCTGCCGAAGACGCTGCCGCAGACCGCGCTGCGCTTCGACTGGTTCGGCTTCGCGGTCCTGACGACGGCGATCGGAGCCTTCCAGCTCATGCTCGACCGTGGGCAGGACCAGGACTGGTTCGGCTCGACGGAGATCATCGTCGAGGCCGTCGCCGCCGGTCTCGGGCTCTATCTGTTCCTGGTGCACATGAGCGCGGCCCGCGCGCCGCTGATCCGGCCGGCGATCTTCCGCGACGTGAACTTCAGCTCCGGACTCGTCCTGATGTTCGCCATGGGGACGCTGCTGGTCTCCAGCCTCGCGCTGATGGCGCCGTGGCTCCAGAACCTGGCGAACTACCCGGTGGAAACGGCCGGCCTGGTCATGGCGCCGCGCGGCTTCGGCAACCTCATCACGATCACGCTTGCCGGGAAGCTCACCGGGCGCATGGACCCGCGCTGGCTCGTCGCGGCCGGGCTGTTGCTGATCTGCTGGTCGTTCTGGCGCATGACCGGGTGGACCCCGGACGTGGACCGGCGGGAGATCATCCTGGCGATCGTGATCCAGGGGGCCGGCATGGGACTCGTCTTCACGCCCCTGCAGGTGTTGGCCTTCGCCACCCTGCCCACGTCCTTCCGGACGGAGGCCGCGTCCCTGTTCAGCCTGCTGCGCAACATCGGGGCGGCGATCGGCGTGTCGGTCACCTCCACCATGCTGACCCGCCACGCCCAGGCGCTGCACGAGGAGATCGGCGCCGCGATCAACCCGTTCAACCGCGCCCTGCAGGCCCTGAGCGGGACGGGGCGCACGCTCTGGGACCCGGGGACGGCCGACGGCATCGCGCGGCTGGACCAGGTCGTCACCCACCAGGCGCAGGTGATCGCCTACATGAACGACTACGTGCTGCTGATCTGCACCACCCTGCCCGCCCTGCTCCTGCTGCTGCTGATGCGCCAGCCCCGCCGTGCGCCGGTGCCGGTGGACCAGCATGCCGCGATGGACTGATGTGGCCGAACCGGCCTCCCCGGCGTGTGCCGGACAGAGGGACGGGCCGATTGTGAAGCGGGCGCGGCTGGCGACCCGCGCCGGTTGGCCTATACAGCGGCGCATGCGGACCCTGATGCGTACGATTCTCGCCGGGCTGTGCCTGGCCCTCCCGCTCATGCTGGCCGGATGCGGCGATCTGCCGGAACCGTTCCTGGGCAACCCCGGCGCCACCGGCCGGCGGCTCGCGCAGCCGCCCACGCCGCGGCTCGCCGTGCCACCGCCGCCGGACATGCTGCTGCCCGATGCGGCCAGCAAGACGTATGCAGACGCACTGGCGAGCGCCCTGCAGCAGAACGAGGTCCCGGCCATCGCCCAGGCGAGCCAGCGCACCGACTGGACGCTGCTCGCCAAGGCGCAGCAGCAGAACGGGATGGTGGTGCCGAAATTCGTGGTGCGCGATCCGCAGGGCAAGGAAGAGGGGAGCGTCGACGGCGCCCCGGTCCCCGCCGCCGCCTGGGCCGCGGGCGACCCGGCCACCCTGCAGCGCAGCGCCGCCGAGGCAGCGCCGAAGATCGCCACGATGCTGGGCAACGTCCAGATCGCCCTGATGAAGGCCGACCCGAACAGCCTCTACAACCGCCCGGCCAAGGTGATGGTGGCACAGGTCACCGGCGCGCCCGGCGACGGCGACGAGGCCCTGACGCGGGAAATGCGCAAGCGCCTCGCGGCCCTGGGCCCGATCGTGCAGACCACGCCGGACGGCGCCGACTACATCGTCCAGGGCCGGGTGCGGGTCGTGCCGATCGAGAACCGGCAGGAGCGGGTGGAGATCCAGTGGATCGTCAGCGCCGCCCCCGACCAGGAGCGCGGGCGCGTCGTCCAGCTCAACGAGATCCCGGCCGGCACGCTCAACCGCTACTGGGGCGACGTGGCCGTGGTGGTGGCGACCGAAGCCTCCCAGGGGGTGGAGAACGTCCTGCTCCGGCAGACGCCCGCCACCGCACCGGATCGCACGCCGCCCGCGACCAGCGACAAGAACGCCGCCGTTCATGGACAGGGCGAGGGGGGGTTGCTAGAAGGCCAGACCGCGAACGCCGGCCCGGGGGCCGGCTGCCCTCCTCAGGCATCCGAACCGAATGAAGATTGTCGCCTGCAACAGCAATCGTCCTCTGGCCGAGGCGGTCGCAGCCAAGCTCAACCTGCCGCTGACCAAGGCGTCCATACGGCGGTTCGCCGATATGGAAGTATTCGTTGAGATCCAGGAGAACGTGCGCGGGGAGGACGTCTTCGTCGTCCAATCCACCTCCTACCCGGCCAATGACAACCTGATGGAGCTGCTGGTCACGCTGGATGCGCTGCGGCGCAGTTCGGCGCGGCGGATCACGGCGGTGATCCCGTATTTCGGCTATGCGCGGCAGGACCGGAAGACCGCCTCACGCTCCCCGATCAGCGCCAAGCTGGTCGCCAACCTGATCACCGAGGCGGGCGCCAACCGCGTGCTGACCATGGATCTGCATGCCATGCAGATCCAGGGCTTCTTCGACATCCCGGTGGACAATCTCTACGCCGCCCCGCTCTACTCGCGCGACATCAAGGAGCGGTACGAGGGGCGGGACATCATGATCGTCTCCCCCGACGTGGGCGGCGTCGTCCGTGCCCGCGCCATCGCGACTCGCCTGAGCTGCGACCTCGCCATCATCGACAAGCGGCGCGAACGGGCCGGCCAGTCCGAGGTCATGAACGTCATCGGCGAGGTGGAGGACCGGGACTGCATCCTGGTCGACGACATCGTCGACTCGGGCGGCACGCTGTGCAACGCGGCCGAGGCGCTGATCAAGGCCGGCGCCCGCTCCGCCAGCGTCTATTGCACGCATGGCGTCCTGTCGGGCGGGGCCGTGGCGCGCATCGCCTCCTCCCCGATCGAGATGATGACGCTGACCGACTCGATCCTGGCGACCGAGGCCGTGCGACTGGCCCACAACGTCCGCCAGCTCACCATCGCGCCCCTGATGGCCGAGGCGATGCGCCGCATCTCCGACGAAAGTTCCGTCAGCTCCCTGTTCGACTGAGCCCCGCGGCCAGGCCGCCGCGCTTTCCCCCGCCCCCACGCTCCCCTAGGCTCGCCGGGAACGACGCGCCGGGGGAAACGCATATGCGGCAGATGACACTCGTGGGCTTCCTGCAGGCCCAGAACTGCAGCAACTTCGTGGGTTCCTGGCGGCATCCGCTCGCCGCGCCGGACTTCGCCTCGGCCGAGTACTACCGCCGCATCGGCCGCGCGCTGGAAGCGGGCAAGTTCCATCTGGGCTTCTTCGACGACCGGCTCGCCATGCCCGACCTGTTCGGCGGCGACCACGGGCACACCGTCGCCAACGGCATCCGCTGCGTGAAGATGGACCCGGTGACCATCCTGACGGTCATGGGGATGGCGACCGAACGCCTGGGACTGGGTGCGACCTACTCGACCACCTATTTCGAGCCGTTCCACGTCGCCCGCACCTTCGCCACCCTGGACCTGATGACCGAGGGCCGCGCGGCCTGGAACATCGTGACCTCGATGAACGATGGCGAGGCGCGCAACATGGGCCGCGCGTCGCACGACGACCATGACGGGCGCTACGACCGCGCGGACGAGTTCCTGGAGGTCGTGATGGGCCACTGGGATTCGTGGGAGGACGGGTCGATCGTCGCCGACAAGGCGACCGGCCTGTTCGCGCATCCCGAGAAGGTGCACCGGCTCGACTACGAGGGCCGGCACTTCCGCTCCCGCGGGCCGTTCACCGTGCCGCGCTCCGCCCAGGGGCACCCGGTCCTCATCCAGGCCGGGCAGAGCGGGCGCGGCCAGCGCTTCGCCGCGCGCTGGGCGGAGCTCGTCTTCGTCGCCTATCACGAGCTCGATCACTCGAAGCAGGACTACGCCCGGTTCAAGGCGCTGGTCGAGGCCGCCGGCCGTGACCCGGACCAGGTGTCCGTCTGCGCCGGCGTGTATCCGATCGTTGCCGAGACCCGCGCGGAGGCGGAGGACCGAGCGGCCCTGGTCGACAGCCTGCCGAAGGAGATCGACAGCCTGTCACTGCTGTCCGAGGTGATGAACTACGACTTCTCGCGCCAGCCGATCGACGAGCCGTTCACCGAAGAGGAGCTGGCGAGCTGGACCGGCGTGCAGGGCATGCGCGACCGCATCCGCCGCATCATGGGCGACCGGCTGCCGACGCCGCGCGACTTCATCGAGATCACCCGCCGCGGGACGGCCAAGGACCATCCCCGCTTCGTCGGCAGCCCGAAGGACGTGGCCGACGGGATGGAGGCCTGGTTCGCCGGCCGCGCCTGCGACGGGTTCGTCATCGCGGCGACGCACGTTCCCGGCGCGTATGAGGATTTCGTCCGCCTCGTCGTGCCCGAACTGCAACGACGCGGCCTGCACCACCTGGACTACAAGGGGACGACCTTGCGGGAGAATCTCGGCCTGCCCCGCCCGGAGGTGGGCGCCTGGAAGCGGGCGCGCTGAAGCGCCCCTCACCCGCCCCATCCGCCGCACTCCCACACCCACCCCCTCCGCCTCATACCCGCCCCATCCGCCTCACCCCCACCCGTCATCCGCGGACTTGATCCGCGGATCCCCACCGTCCCACCCGCCTGCCTCGCCTGACCCACCCCACTCCACCCCACCCCGTCATCCGCGGACCTGATCCGCGGATCCCCACCACCCCCACGCCACCGTCCCGCCCTCCGCGGCCCTCGTCGCCCCGCCGCTTGCTGCGCCCCGGTCGAACCGCCATCATCCCCGCATCCAGAGGGGAGCAGAGGCCATGAAGCTGTACTACGCGCCGGGCGCGTGCTCGATCGGCATCCATGTGCTGCTCGAGGAGATCGGCAAGCCGTACGAGTCGGAGGGGGTGAACCTGCGCGAAGGGGCGCAGTACAAGCCCGACTTCACCGCCGTGAATCCGAAATCCAAGGTCCCGACCCTGGTGCGCGACGATGGCGCCGTGCTGACCGAATACCCGGCGATCGCCTTCTGGCTGGCCCGCACCAACCCGTTCGCCAACCTGCTGCCCGACGACATCGACCGGCAGGCGGAGGTTCTGTCGCTGATCGACTACGCGGTCGCGACGATCCACATGCAGGGTTTCGGGCGCCTGTTCCGGCCGTCCAACTTCTCCCCCAACGCCGCCGACGAGGATGCGGTGAAGGCGCGCGGCAAGGAGCTGGTCGAGAAGGGGTTCGCGACGCTCGACAAGGCGCTCGCCGGCAAGGACTACGCGATCGGCCCGTTCTCGATCGCCGACAGCGCGATCTTCTACGTCGAGTTCTGGGCCAAGCGCGTCGACGTCACGCTGCCGCCGAACTGCGCGGCGCATCTCGAGCGCATGCTGGCGCGCCCCGGGGTACAGCGTGTGCTGCAACAGGAAGGACTGGCCTGAGCGCATGACCACGCCGCCCCCCGACACCCTGCCGCTGCGCCCGTTCTGGTACCTGCGCCACGGCGAAACCGACTGGAACGCGCAAGGCCTGTCGCAGGGCAACGTGGACATCCCGCTGAACCCGACCGGCCTCGCCCAGGCGCGCGCCGCGGCGGACTCGCTGCGCGGACGGGGGATCGCGACGATCGTCTCCTCCCCCCTGTCCCGGGCGCGGGTCACGGCCGAAATCGTCTCCGAGGCCATCGGCGTGCCCGTCCTGTTCGACGACGACCTGCGGGAGGTCGCGTTCGGCGAGCAGGAGGGCCTGCCGATGGGCACCTGGTATGACAGCTGGATCGCCGGGGACTACACGCCCGAAGGCGCGGAGACGTTCGCAGGCCTGCGCCGGCGGGCCGTCGCCGGGGTCACGCGCGCCCTGGACCGGCCGGCTCCGCTCCTGGTCGTGGCCCACGGCGCCCTGTTCCGCGCCCTGCGCGCCGCCATGGGCGTACCGCCGAACGAACGCACCCGCAACGCCGTCCCGATGTGGTGCGAGCCGCCGCCGGCCGGAGAGATCGCCTGGCGCATGGAATACGTGGTCTGAGCGCCTGCATTAGTTAGGACGCCCACAAGCGAAGCGGTCACCTCAACGTTACCCGCTTGTAATCTAAGGTCGGATAGCGTCGCATTTCTCACGCTTGGAGGTGTGCGCGATGCCGACCCACACGTCCCGTTTTCCCCTTTGGCTGCCGCTGCTGGGCGCCCTGCTCCTGAGTCCCGGCGCGCGGGCGGATGCGCCGAACATCCTCGATTCCGTATTCGCCGAACCCGGCGCCCAGGCGACCCCGCAGATCAGCACCGCGGAGTTCCGCCGCATCCTCGCCTCCGGCGACATGACCGTGATCGACACGCGGTCCCGCGCCGAATTCGAAGCCGGGCACGTCGCCGGGGCACATCTGGTCGAGGCGGGCAAGGACGGTCCGCTCGCCGCCGTCTCGCGCATGCTGAAGGACGACAAGGCCGCCCCGGTCGTGCTGTACTGCAACGGCCCGTACTGCCAGGCGAGCCGCCGCCTGGGCGACCAGTTGGCCAAGGCCGGCTACACCCAGGTGCATCGCTACCAGCTCGGCATCCCGATCTGGCGGGCGCTCGGCGGACCGACCGAGATCGAGCTGCCGGGGATCGTCCGCGTCTTCGGCATCGACCGGACCGCGGTGTTCGTCGACGCACGCGCCGCGGAGGACTTCGCGGCCGGCAGCCTCCCTGGTGCGGAGAACCTGCCGGTCGAGGCCTATGTCGCCGGAACGCTCAAGCGGCTGCCGCTCCCCGAGGATGATTTCAACCGCCGCGTCATCCTGTTCGGACGCGACGGCGCACAGGCCCGCCGCCTGGCGGAGGCACTGGCGACACGCCCGTGGCACAACGTGGCGTATTATCCGGGGTCGTTCACCGACCTGTCGGCAGCGCTGAAATAGGGCGGGACGTCAGAACAGGCCCTCGATCGCGCCGTCCGGCCGGAGATGGATCGACTCCGCCGCAGGCACGCGCGGCAGGCCGGGCATCGTCATGATGTCCCCGCAGATGGCGACCACGAAACCTGCCCCGGCGGAGAGCCGCACTTCCCGCACCGGCAGCACGTGCCCGGTGGGTGCGCCCAGAAGCGTGGGGTCCGCGCTGAAGCTGTACTGCGTCTTGGCGATGCAGACCGGCACGTTGCCGAATCCGGCCGCCTCGAACCCGGCGAGGCGCTTGGCCACCGCTTCGGGCAGGGCGATGTCGTCCGCACGGTAGATCTCCCGCGCGATGCGGCGGATCTTCTCGGCGAGCGGCAGGTCCAGCGGGTACAGCGGTTCGAACCGCGCGGACTTCGCCTCGATCCGCGCCAGCACGGCGCGCGCCAGATCCTCCGCCCCCGCGCCGCCATTCGCCCAATGCGTGCAGGAGATCGCCTCGACGCCCAGGGCGGCCATCGCGTCCCGGATCGCCGCGAACTCGGCCTCGGTATCGCTGGTGAAGTGGTTCACCGCGACCACCACCGGCAGGCCGAACTTGCCCATGTTCTCCACGTGCCGCGCGAGGTTCGCCGTGCCGCGGCGCACCGCCTCGACATTCTCCGCCCCCAGGGCGTTGCGAGCCACGCCGCCATGCATCTTCAGCGCCCGCACCGTCGCCACCACCACCGCGCAGGAGGGCTGCAGTTCGGCTGACCGGCACTTGATGTCGAGGAACTTCTCCGCCCCCAGGTCGGCGCCGAAGCCGGCCTCGGTCACCACGACGTCCGCCAGCTTGAGTCCCAGGCGCGTCGCCATCACGGAGTTGCAGCCGTGGGCGATGTTGGCGAACGGGCCGCCATGCACGAAGGCGGGCGTGCCCTCCAGCGTCTGCACGAGGTTGGGGGCGATCGCCTCCTTCAGCAGCACCGACATGGCGCCGTCCGCCTTCAGGTCGCGTGCCGTGACGTTCGTGCCGTCGCGCGTCTGCCCCACGATCATGCGGCCGATCCGCGCCTGCAGGTCGGCGAGGTCGCGGGCGAGGCAGAAGACGGCCATGACTTCCGAGGCGACGGTGATGTCGAACCCGTCCTCCCGCGGGAAGCCGTTGGCGACCCCGCCCAGGCTGCCGACGATGCTGCGCAGCGCGCGATCGTTCATGTCCAGGCAGCGGCGCCAGGAGACGCGGCGCGCATCGATGCCCAGCTTGTTGCCCCAGTAGATCGAGTTGTCGACCATGGCGGCGAGGAGGTTGTTCGCCGAGGTGATGGCGTGGAAATCGCCGGTGAAGTGCAGGTTGATCTGCTCCATCGGCACGACCTGCGCGTAGCCGCCGCCGGCCGCACCGCCCTTCATCCCGAAACTCGGGCCCAGGCTGGGTTCGCGCAGGCAGATCGCGGCGCGCTTGCCGATGCGGGTCAGCGCATCGCCGAGGCCGACGGTGGTGGTGGTCTTGCCCTCGCCGGCGGGGGTCGGGCTGATGCCGGTGACCAGGACCAGCGCACCGTCGGGCCGGTCCTCCAGCGAGGCGACGTAGTCCAGACCGATCTTCGCCTTGTGCCGCCCGTAGGGCTCCACCGCGTCGTCCGGGATCTGCAGCTTGCGCGCGATCTCGGCGATGGGCCGCAGCTTCGCGGCCCGGGCGATCTCCAGGTCTGGGTTCATGGTCAGGCGGCCTCCCTCCGCGCGATGCCGAGTTCGTTCAGCGCCTCGGCCATGGCGCCCACGGCCCGCCGCATGTCGTCGGGCGTGATCGCGCCGATACAGCCGACACGGAAGGTGGGCGTGGGTGTATTGTGGAAGTTGCTGATCAGCACGTCACGTGCCTTCAGCGCATCGACGAAGCGCTGAAGGTTCCAGGCCGGATCGGCGGGCGCGTGGACGTTGACGATGATCGGGCCCTGGTGCTCGCGCGGCAGGTAGGGACTGAGGCCCAGCCCGCGCACGCCGTCGTAGAGGGCCTGCATGTTTGCGGTGTAGCGCGCGAGGCGGGCCGGCTGGCCGCCTTCCGCCTCGAAGAAGTCGAGCGCCTTGTCGAACGCCATCAGCACCTGCGCGGGCGGGGTGAAGCGGAAGCTGCCCCAGCCGGCGTTCAGCGCGTGGGTGTAGATGCTCTCGAGGTCGAACGACCAGCTCCCCGCCTGGCCGACGCTGGCCTGCAGACGGTCGACCCGCGCGACGGCGAAGGCCATGCCGGGCAGGCCCTCGATGCACTTGTTCGAGGTGAACAGGGCGGCATCGATCTCGGGCTGGGCCGAGATGTCGAGCGGCAGGGCGCCGAAGGCGGAGACCGCATCCACGATCATGCGCCGGCCGGCCTGGCGGACCACGGCACCGATCGCCGGTGCGTCGTGAATCACGCCGCTGCCGGTCTCGGAATAGACCACGCCGACATGGCCGATGGACGGATCGGCTTCCAGCGCGGCCGCGACGGCGGCGGGATCGGTGGGGCGATTCGGGTCGATCGGCATCACGACCGGGACCCGCCCGGCCTCCCGCGCGAGCCGCGTCATCCGATCGGCATAGGCGCCGGAGCCCGGGATCAGCAGCTTGCCCCCGACCGGGATGAAGGTGCGGATGGCGGCTTCGGTGATGAAGTGCCCGCAGCCCTGCAGCGGCAGCGCGGCGTGTTCGCCCGGCACGCCGTGCGCCACGGCGAGCACCCTCTCGCGTAGGCGCGCATAGATGGCGCGGAAATCGTTGTCCCAGGGCGCGACGTCCTGCGCCATGGCGGCGCGGACCTCGGGACGAGTGGCAACGGGACCGGGGATCAACAGCAGCATGGGGTGTCCTGATCGCGGCGACGCGGGCGGAAAGAAAGACGCGCAGCAGTCGCACGGACCGGCCGCAAAATCCACCCGTTCGGCGAACGGTCTGGCTCATCGTCGATTGCATGGAATGATGGTCGATTCGGGTGCTACTCTGGTCGCATGACCTTGCCCATCACCTTCCCGGATTGGGTACCCTGGTGGGTGCCGCTGCTCCTGCTCGTCGTCGGTGCGCTGTATGCGCTGGCGTTCATCCTGATGCCGTTCAGCGTGTTCGGGGTGAAGAGCCGGCTGGAGGTGGTGGAGGCGCGGCTGGACGAGATCCAGAACGAGATCCGGCACCTGTCCCTGCGGCTGCCTGCGCCGAGCCGGACGGCGGATTTCGATGAGGGGTACGTGGCGCATCCGGTCGCGCCGCGTCAGCCGGAGCAGAGTTCGGCGCGTCCGCCGATCCCGCCCGCGGCGCATGAATTGCCGTTCGAGGAAGACGAGGACGAGTATCAGGACCGCCCCGCGCCGCCACCGCACATGCGCCCGGTCCGCGGGCGCGGCGACACGCCGCCACGGGTGATCCGCGCCGAACCCCGGCTCGACCGCCGCCGCTGACCCGCCCGCTGGCCGCGCCGCCGCTCTCATGACGAGAGGCGGCCGCGAGCTTCGGCCAGCGAGCACCGGCGTGACGGGAACCCGGCGAGACGCGCACCCCACCCCATCCCGCCCCGCCGTCATCCGCGGGCCCCGACCCGCGGATCCCCCCGCGCACCACCCGTGCCACGGGGGTCGCCGGGTCAAGCCCGGCGATGACGAGAGGAGGGCAAGCACCGCCACGACCCGCATCCCGCGCCACGACGCGCCCCCCACCCCGCACCACCCCACCCCATCCCATCCCGCCCCACACCGTCATCCGCGGGC
>Ga0209952_1000367_pt1 | contig 86538 bp, 82 predicted proteins | sample ThiBiot_750_biof_2_FD_183951 | JGI IMG/M metagenome (GOLD analysis project Ga0209952, IMG submission 183951) | Wastewater bioreactor microbial communities from Cape Town, South Africa - Thiocy_cont_750_biof (SPAdes) | ecosystem: Engineered > Bioreactor > Thiocyanate-remediating >...
CGGTGCCGAGCGGGTTTACGCGGGAGCAGGTCGCGCACGGCGATCGGGTCTTTCACGGCGAAGCCGCCAACGGACAATGCAGCATCTGCCACGCCATCGACGGCAAGGGCACGGCGAACGGCAACGATCTGACCGCCGGCATGTTCATCTGGAGCGACGGCAGCGTGCGGGAGTTGAAGCGGACAATCCTGCACAACATGGCGGTGGTGCCGGGGCAGGATGGCGATCTCGGGCCGGACGATGTCGAAGCGGTGGCGGCCTATGTCTGGGCCATCAGCCGCCAACCACCGTTACGGTGATTCCAGCGAACCGATCTGGACGATAATTCGTTTCACCGACGCATGGTCTTCTGCCGGCACGACTTGCGGCAAATGAGTGAGCTTTTTCTGTTCGGAAATAAAATGGCTCGCCGGGGTCGGCGAAGATGCGAACTATGAGTTTTCGATCTCCCTACTCCCGACTACGCCAAAACTGCCCAAAATGCGCAAGCGCGACCGGGATCGCGCGGAAAAGCTACGCCTCGCGGGCGGCCAGAAACCATCGCTGAGAGAGCGCGCAGTCGCGTTCGCCCAAGAGCGAGGGATAGTGCGAACGCGCGATCTCACGGACATTGGCATTCCCCGCTGCTACCTGACCCGGATGTGCGATGAGGGCCTGCTCATCAAGGTCGGTTACGGACTCTATCGCGCCGCCGAGCGCAAGGCGGCTTGATGCGATCTTGGCCAAGCTCCGTTATCGCTGGCAAGATCGTCAGCGTACTGATCTCGCAAATAGAGGCAGTGGCGTAGAATCGACGTATTGGTCCCCGACGCGGTCACGTGGTCCCTGATACAGGTTGTTCGGGCACGGAGCAATGTTGGATGTAGAGGGATATGCGCAACATCCTCAGGACAATGCACAACTTCGGGGCGGCACGTGCCTTATTCGATCTTATATTTAACTCAATGATATTTCATCTGCTACGAACAGTCGATCCAATTACCATGCGGATGAAATACCGGTCTTCGATAATTGCGCTTGGCGGCGTGAAGCTCCGTACCAAGCCGTAATCTCGTTCAGAGCTGGCGGGAGTTCAGTCGCCAAACCACCGTGGAATGTGCGCCAGGATTCGAGATAGGGCGGCCGGACCGCGGTCAATACTGGGATTCCTGCACAGACGGCATCCGAAAAACAGTAGAGCAGACCGCCTCCTTCGGATTCCGCCCTGCCAAATCTGTTGATCACGATTAGGTCGACGCCAGCATCAATGGCGTCGCCGACGCAGTGTGAAATGTCGGCAAGGCCCCGAGCATCGAGCTTGCACCCGCGCGCCTCCCTGCCGCGATCCTCCATGATCCGCGCGGTCTTGCCGGATCGGATGTCGACGACACTGAGGGGATCACAGCACTCGGTTCCCTTCGTCCCCACCTCCTGGAGCACTCCCCCCACGACAAGCGACTCATTGCGCAACCTGGTCACGACCTGGAGCAAAATTCCATTGATGTCGAAACCTTGTTCATACCGGACCGCGGCTAACAAGGGCACCATGTCAACCGACCTTCGAAGCATCTGCATGGTCTGTCAGGTCCCCCTTGACACAACTAGAGGCGGAACGCAGCTGTGAAGAGGTAGAGATCCAATTGATCACCGCGAGCTATCATGGATACGCGACCTGGAATCCGGGCGAAACCATCAGCGTCAAGCAACGACGAAAGCCGCGCGGAGCCTGCGCGGTGGCGTCGATCAATCACCGGTCGCCCATCTCTATCACGGTCCGCAATGACGACCGGCACAAATTCGTCGCGTCCGGGCCTTCTTGTTTCGTCGAACCCCGCGATCGCCGGAATTGGAAACGGATCGGTCGGGTGCAGCCCCATGCGGCGCCGCAAAATCGGCCGGGCGAACCACAGGAACGTCACCAGTGCAGAGACCGGATTGCCGGGAAGTCCGATTAAGCTCGCCCTTCCGAGATGACCGACAGATGCCGGTTTTCCGGGCTTGATCGCAGCCTTGAGCGGCGCAAGCGTTCCGCCGGCGGCGATAACTGCGGCACGAATGTGATCTTCTTCGCCAACCGAAATCCCCCCGGTAGAGATCACGACATCGAAATCCCCAGACGCCGCCTCGAATGTCTTCGCAATTAACCCGGGATCATCCCGGATCCGGCCAAGATCCGTGACGTCAAGGGCCGGCTCTTCGAGGAGCGATAGCAGCATTGCGCGATTGCTGTCGTGAATCTCGCCTGGATCGAGCGGTTCGTGCGGCTCACGCAGTTCGTTGCCGGTCGAAAGCACGCCAACGTGTACGCGGCGTCGAATACGGACGGTCGGTACGCCAGCCGCCGCAAGGATAGCGACATGACGCGAGTCAATCATGCTGCCGCTCTCGACGATAATCGCGCCCTCTACCACGTCATCGCCGGACCACCGTACATGTTCGCCGTGGGCTGGGCATCTGGGAACGAGCACGGCATTACCAAGTTGCTGGCATTGCTCCTGCATGACGACCGCGTCGAATCCGACCGGGATCACGGCGCCAGTGAAGATGCGAACTGCTCCAGGTGTGTTAGGAATCGCGTCGCTTCGCATTAGACCTGCCGCTTGTCGGGTCAGGATCGGGAACGTAGCGGAGCCGTCGATGAAATCACGGATGCGGACCGCATAGCCGTCCATGGCCGACTGGTTAAACGGCGGTAGCGCGTGCGAGGCGACGATAGCCGATGACGTCACCCGGCCGCGGGCGGCACACAATGCGACCGTCTCCTCACCGGCCACAACAGTAACGCCGTCGAGCGCGCGCATACGGGCCGTCTCAATCGAAATGAAATTAGCATGATCGGCGCAGCATGATGGCACGACTACAACCATCTCGATTCTCACTACTCATGTCGTTCGATGCTAGTCTTAGTCTAGCCTGCGGTCGCGCGAGCGCGACCGACGAATATGCAACTCCCATATGCCACATTTCGGAATTCGTATTGCTACTCGACGTATCCGAAGAAGCGAGAGCCGACGGCCATCGCCGACCGACGGCCCCGGCGCTAGGGAGGATCGGTCAAACCTTGGCGACGTCGGCGGCGACCATAGTATCGAAGTCGCCATTGATCGGGCTCACGTGAGGGCGCGTCGCGTAGTTGAATTCCTGACCTTTCTTGGGGAAAAGAGCGGGTATGGCGACGACTCCCTTGACGATGTCCTTAGTCACGCGCGCCACGCCCTGACATTGGCCGTACGGCGAGCGCAACTGGACCGCGTCGCCGCTCTTGATGCCACGCGGTTTAGCATCGTCGGGGTGAATCATGAGGAATGCATCCGGCGTGCGCGCATTGACGGTCGGTTTTTCCCAATATGTATAGCCGGTGTTCCACAATTCGTTGAGTCGGAAGTCGATCGCCATGAGCGGATAGTCCTTGTTGATCTCCGCCCATTCGTACTTGCCGACGCTGAAATTCTTGAGGGCTTCGATCTTCTCGACGCGCGCCTTTCCGTCCTTGGTCGGAAACCGCTTGCCGTGGAGTGCAGCATATTCATCGGAGAAGAACCGCTCGGCAGCCTTGCCATTGATGTATGGAAATCGGACGCCATTTGTGCCGGCATCATTCAGCATCTCCCAGGTGATGTCCTTGATGTCGCCATTCTGCACCCGCATCTCGTCCCATACATCCTTCGGTGATTTCCAGTCGTAGCCCGTGTAACCCATCTTCGTGGCCACCTGCGCCACAATCCACCAGTCTGGTCTCGCCTCACCAGGCGGCTCCATGAACTGCTGGGTGATGCGCAGGCGACGAGTAACACTCGTCAGCAGGGTGTCGGTTTCGCCCCAGGTCGCAGCCGGCAGCAGCACATCGGCGTAGTCGTCCATATCAGTGTGGATGCGGTCTTGCACAACCAGGAAGGTCTTTTGCATCATCGGCCAATACTTGGTGAGTGATGGCAGTTGCTTTGCAATATTGCAGCCGAACGCCCAGGTCGCTTTGACCCCGCCATCTTCCAGACGTTTGTACATATAGTCGTTGTTCTTGCGGCTCGCGGGTTCCGAAGGCCAGACGAGCGAGCCGCCAGGGTGTCCGCCGGCCCGCGAAGTGCAGGCACCGGGCTTGCCCACGTTGCCCATGATCGCGCCGAGCGCTGCCAGCGCATGTTGCGCCTCGAAGGCGGCCATTTGGTGCATGATGCCCTTTTCGTTAAGGAGCATGGTCTGACCGCGCGCCGCGATGAGCATGTCTATGGCGCGTCGGATTTTTTCCTCTGGCACCCAGGTTTCGCGAGCGGCGGCGCTGAGCGAGAAGCGTTCGTCGCCGACCACTTCCCTCAGTTTGTCGAAGCCGACTACATATTGTTTCACGAACTCCTTGTCGTAGGCATCGCGCTGCAGGATTTCGCGGATCATAGCGGCCAAGAGAATAGCATCCGACCCGGGTCGCACCTGGAGATGCAAACCGCCGTTTTGTTCGGCGAGCAGCGCTTGATAGGTGCGGCGGGGATCGATCTCGATATGCTTCGCGTTCCCGCCCGACATATTATTGATATAGAAACGGTGGTACCAAACCGAGCCGTTAGCCTCGAGATTGGTGCCGACGGTCACCAAGAGCTTGGTGATGTCGAAATCCTCCTCGGTGAAGGATCGCGTGCCCGTGCCGAAGGCCGCGGAAATTCCGGCGCTTTCTTCGTCGAAGAACCAGCCGTTCCCGGCATGCGTGGACGAGCCGATGCCGGTGAACCAAAGCTTCAGCATCGCGTAGGTAGGGAGATTGTAGAGCCAATCGCCCCAGACCAGCGACAGGGAATCCGGCCCGTGCTCGCCTGCGAGGCGCGCTAGGTTATTCGCGGTGAAGTCAATGGCCTCGTCCCAACTCACCCTGACGAGGGGCGAGCCCTTACCGCCCTTGCGAACCATGGGATAAAGCAAGCGCCGCTTGGCAGAAGGAAGATTCTTCGAAAACAGCGTCTGGGCATTCGTGCCCCCGCGCACCGAATGGTCGCCCTGGTTGACCACGCAATCAGCATCCGGGATGACGGCGATATAAACGGGCTTGCCGCCCTTTTCGGCTTCGGTGACGAAGGAGGGCGAATACCATTCGCCCGACAGCGCCCCGGTATAGGACCCCTCGGGCTTGATGCCAGTGCCCTTTTCCCAGACCCGCACCTTGTAGCCGCATTGCACCATGCAGTACTGGCACGTGGCGTTGAAAGTTTCAGCAGTCTCGGAGGGCAGTTCCAGGCAGGCGCCGCCATGCGATGCCGCCTCTGCACCGCGCGCGCCCAATAGCGCCGCGGCGGGTGCCGACACCGATCCAGCTAGCGCCTTCTTGAGAAACTCCCGGCGGCCCCCGTTGGCGCCGGTCTTGATCTTGATCTCATTGGTCATTTTGGCTTCCTCCCATGCGTCCAGTTGGCATCTTGTCAGGCATCACAGGCGTGGCCATAGACCAGCCCCTCTGCCACGCCGACAGCGAACACCACCCCGTCTTCGATCGTCAGCGCGATGCGCGGCAGACCGCGGGTCGCCGGGCCCTCGATGGCCATGCCGCTGCGCGCAGGATCAAACACGCTCGCGTGGCAGCCGCAGGTCAGATTGTTCTTATCGCTGTCGAAATTGAGCGGGCAGCCCATGTGCTGACACAACGTGCTGTACGCGACAATCGACCCGTTCGGTCCGATGCCACCCTCCACGGCTTTGCCGATATCGACCAGAAGCGCTGGCTCGCCCTCGGGGAACTCGAATTCCATCGGCGTCCATGTCTTGAGATCGGACATGGCCGCGATGCGGACCTTCTTATCCGCCGCAACCGCCCCTGCGGGCACGAGTGTGGCGGCAAGCCCGCCAGCCGCGACCGTGCCCCCTGCCGTCAGAAACTTGCGCCGGGCAATCGATTTGTCATCCATGCTGATCCCTCCTTTTCGTTCTATGGATTCCGAGAGGAGGGCGCTCGATATCGCCTTGGCACAGGATGCGTTACCACCCGGTGCAGGCACCTCATCACGCCCCCCTTCAGATTTTCTTGACGGATAGCATGAATGTCGCGGGCGGGCATGACACGGGCGCGACAAACTGGCGTCTTGCGACAATGGCACGAAAGTGTCATTTTTCATCTTAAAGGCAGGCGAGCCATTGAAACATCCATGATGGTCCTGCCGGATAAGGTAACGTCCCCAAGGGGAAAGCGCAGGCATGGCCGTGATTCAAGATCCGCTGCTGCGCGGCGTGATGCGGCGGCTGATTGAACCGGGCCTGCTGATCGACGCAGATCGCAACCTCGTTTTCGCCAGCGACTCCCTAAAACGGCTGGTCGGCGGCGACATTCGGGGCTGCAGTTGTGACCATCTTTTGGTGCCCTCGCTCGGGGATACGGCTGCCGTCTCTTGCTGTTGGGATATGCTTGATACCTATCTCACCTTGAAAACCGACGGGTTGTGGCTGCTCAAGAACCAGGACGCAGGCTACCGGCCCGTCGTGTGCTCCGTCAGTCCGATCGACGTGGCCGGCGCGCACAGCTACATCTATGTGCGGATCAGCCCGATGTCGCCGCCTGCCGGGATGACCGAAATGATGATGAGTAGGGTCCTGACTAAACTCGGCGATGCGGGGCGCTTTGCGCTCTGGTTCTCGGACCAACTGCGGACCACATGGTCGCTACGCTCAACCTGGATCGACCTCAGGCGGGAAGACAAGATCGCTCGGATGATTGCTGAAGGTCTTGACCGCACAAGCTGGACCGGCCCGGTCGACTTGCACCTGTCCAGTGCCGGAAGGCCTACCCTGCAGAGGATATTCCCGCCCGAGCGGAGGTTGGGTGCTAAGGTTCTGGCAGTTGCCGCCTGCGAAGGATCGCTCTCGATCGAACTGATCCTGAACGCCTGGGCGGCAGTGCGCGTCGCCAACAGCGAGGACTGTGTCCCGGTTGTCGATGTGCGGGACACGCCGGGCGAAAACGCACTGAGCCCGCGGGAACGGGAGGTGCTTGCTTCCGTTGCGCTAGGGATGAGCAACGACGAGATAGCGACACGGCTAAACATCAGCCTCCACACCGCCAAGAACCATGTTCGCAACATCATGGACAAATGCGGGGTTCATAAGCGCGTAAAGCTGGCATCCCTTGTCAAGAGGTGAATTGATCTTTTGGCAGTTGGAAGTCGCACCATTAAGATGAACTACTACGTCATAGGATCAGCCCCGGGCGGCCTCCCTGATTCCCGCTTCCGTGACTCGCCGTTGTGCTACGGCGCGGCGCTTGACTGCGGGACTCGCTTCGTACCAGCTGCGGGTGCTGTTTACGATCTTCACGACCGACAGCATCACCGGAACCTCGATCAGGACGCCCACCACGGTCGCCAGCGCCGCGCCGGAATTGAAGCCGAAGAGACTGATGGCGGCGGCGACCGCGAGCTCGAAGAAATTGCTGGCGCCGATGAGCGCCGAGGGCGCCGCGACGCAATGGGCTTCGCCTGTCACACGGTTGAGCAGATAGGCAAGACCGGAGTTGAAATAGACCTGGATCAGGATCGGCACCGCCAGCATCGCGATGATGAGCGGCTGCGCCAGGATCTGCTCGCCCTGGAATCCGAACAGCAGCACGAGGGTCGTTAGAAGGGCGACGAGCGACAGCGGCTGCAAGGTTTTCAGGAGGCGAAGCAGGGCAGGCTCGCCGCCGCCCGCCATGATCGACCGGCGGACGATCTGGGCAATGATCACCGGCACGACGATGTAGAGCCCGACCGACAAAAGCAGCGTTTCCCACGGCACGGTGATCGCCGACAGACCGAGAAGAAGCCCGACAATGGGGGCGAAGGCGACGACCATGATGAGGTCATTGAGCGCGACTTGGCTCAATGTGAAATGCGGCTCGCCATCCGACAGATTGCTCCAGACGAACACCATGGCGGTGCAGGGTGCTGCGGCGAGCAGGATGAGGCCGGCGATGTAGCTGTTGATCTGGTCGGCCGGGAGATAGGGCCTGAACAGCCAGCCGATGAACAGCCAGCCGAGTAGCGCCATCGAGAACGGCTTGACGCCCCAGTTGATGAACAGCGTCACGCCGATACCGCGCCAGTGCTCCTTCACTTGCCCGAGCGCCGCGAAATCGATCTTGACCAGCATCGGGATGATCATCAGCCAGATCAGCGCAGCGACGGGCAGATTGACCTTGGCGATTTCGGCGGCCCCGACGGCATGGAAGAAAGCCGGAAAGAAGTGGCCGAGCGCGACGCCAGCCACGATGCAAAGCGCGACCCAGACGGTCAGATATCGTTCGAACGTGGACATAAGGCTACTCCGGCAGCGCCGGAGGTTGCCCGGCCTCGATGGACTGAAGGAAAGTTGTGAGAGGGGCGACCGCCCGAGGATCGAGCGAATAGCAAATCCGGGGACGCGCGATTTCGCCGACGATGAGCCCGGCTTCCTTGAGGATCCGTAGATGCTCGGATGTGGTCGAGGCTGCGAGGCCGATTTCTTCGACGAGATCGCAGCCAATACAGGTCGTGCGCCGGAGCAGGGCGTCGACGATTTGTATCCGCGCTGGATGAGCGAGCGCCTTGGCGATTCTCGCTATCAGCTCGTACGCACGGACCGTATCCGGCAGTGCGGTCTCGTTTCCGCCGGCCGTCTGCAATTTGACAGTCGCCATCGAAGCATCCTATTCGTCAATCGACGAAATACGAATAATGCGGATGGCGGCATGTTTCAAGTGCAGTCGATGAAGACAGTTCTGACCGAGGGAGCGGCTTCTGCCGTCGCGTTCATAGCAGCCGTTGCCTCTGTCGGCGTTCTCGGCCGCTTCAGTCAGACGAACGCCCTTGGTTTCGCGTTGGTATCGGCCCTGATCGTGGCCTGCTCGGTGGCGCTGCTGCGAGTTCCGGCGCCGTTCGAGGCGCGTTTCTCCAAATCGGTCGACTGGTGGCGGCATAGTGCAGATTTCACGATGGCCGCGATAGGTTCGTGGGCGGTGGTTTCGGTCTTTCCGGCGAGCCGCGACTTTCTATGCGAGCCGCTTGTGCCATGGCGCATCTCGATTGCTCTCTTCGGCGCCTTCGCCATGAGCTGCCTGGCCCGAGCGGTTGCAGTGCGTGCGCCCAGAGAGAGGGTCTCATTGTTGATCTTCCTCGCCTTCTTCTGGATCGCGCCGTTTTATGGCTTCTTCCACGCTCCGTGGTTTCTGGCGCAGGCCATCACTTCACCCTGCGCCGACCGTCCGCTGGTCCAATCGCTCGTCGCAGCGGGCGGGATGGTAATTGCTACCGAGGCGGGTTGGCGTCTGGCGGACTGGCTGTTCCGCACGGAGAACTGAAAGTGCGGTTGGCCACGTCATCCCTCAGAGTGGCGCGCTTGGGGGCCGATCGCCGCCTCGGTGGTTGGCCTCGAGCGCACCCGAAATTGGGTCGCTGCCTGCAGGCCATGACATCTTGTCTGCGTAGCGGGAGGCCGTGCGACTGTAGCGTAGTCGAACAACGCACGTTGGCAAACAATGGCGTACCCTGGCGTAGAAAAAGGCGTGGCTCCCCGGGGTCGGCGAAGATGCGAACTACGAGTTTTCGATTTCCCTGCTCCCTACTACGCCAAAACTGCCCAAAATGCGCAAGCGGGACCGGGATCGCGCCGAGGCGCTACGCCTCGCGGGCGGGCCGAAGCCGTCGTTGAGAGACCGTGCTGTTGCACTGGCCAATGACCGAGGTGTGGTGCGAACGCGCGATTTGACCGGCATTGGGTTTTCCCGCTGCTACTTGGCCCGCATGTGTGAAGAGGGCCTGCTCATCAAGGTTGGGTACGGCCTCTATTGCGCAGCGGCGGGATGCGAGGCGGCCTAACCAACAATCGGCTCACGCTGCATTTCTAAACGCTGAAAACCGGGGCAAACCCCCCGCCCGGCGTCCTGAAATTCGTCGTCTGGCCTTGATAGAGCCGGGCGGCGGTGAGCAGAACACTGCCGCTGTGGGTGTAGAGCCGGACGGCGATCTTGCGCTGTCGGCGTGCCGTCGAGCTTGATCATGCGCTCGCCCGGCGCGGCGAATTCCTGGCGACGTAGCCGCCCTTGACGATCTCCGCCCAAACGCCTCGTGTCACCTTGTCACCGCGATAGACAGCCTTGCTGCCGTGCCCGCAAGCCGGCTTGAAGAACAATTGCTTGCGGGAAAGCCAAAGCGCCTGCGCGTTGTCGGACGTGATCAGGACGGTGCGCGGCACCCTTTCGAGCGCTGAAGACAGTTCGGGCGATAAGCCCCACGCCGACAGTGTTGCCGGGTCGGAGAGCAGCGTCAGGTTTCGCTTGTCGGCGAGAAGCGCATGATTGTGCGGATTGGGCGTGACGACCACGGCGCCGTCCTCATATGCGGCTCTGAGCGGGCGATGTTCCGGACTATCGAGGCCGAAATCGACAAGCCGGTTGTAGAGGAGATCGACGGGCTTACCTCCGGCCCAAAGCCGCCCTTGCTCGTAGCGAAGTTCAGCGGCGTTGGCGATCGCTACGTCGAGGCCCGCTTTGTGCAGCATCTCCTTTGCGAGAACGAACTCGGGATAGAGATACTGCTCTTCGGGCCGATCATCGACGATGGCGATGCTTGTCAGGGGCTGATCGGCCCGCTGGCGGCGCCACTCCTCTTGGAACATGCGGACGACCGCGTCTTCGAAGGCGTTCGCGGTCCCGACCGCGAGTCCACGCTCGACTTCGGCGCAGCAGGCACGTTGGGCCCTCGCGAGCAGCGCGTTCAGAAACGCGCCGCCGGCATTGGTGTTCACCTCGATCAGCCTTGGACCGTCGTCATCGAGATGGAAGTCAAAGCCCATGAAGGCGCCCAGGGGGCCGCGATCCTGATGCGCGATTTCGGGTGCCCAGGAAAGGACCACGTTCCGGTAGCCAGACAGACGGGAGGCCGCTTCGATTGCGGTGACGATCCTTTGCATCTTGGCGAGGGCGTCTGCCGGCAGGAAGACCGGTACGTTGGAGAACAGGTTCGCCCGCGGTCGCACGAAAGTCGTGCAAAAGTCGGGATCGCCAGCCTCCCGCTCCAGCGCCCTGCACAATGCATCCCGATCAAGCGCAATGCAGAAGTAGCCCTGGTTCAGCCGATCGGCGTCAGAACATGTTGAGCAGGCAGCCGTGGACATTCCGACCTTCTCCTTAACCAAGGGCCTCGAGCGCGAGCGCGATACCTTGGCCGCCGCCGATGCAGAGCGTGACCATGCCGCGCTTGAGGCCATCCCGCTTCATCGAATAGAGCAGCCGCGTGGCCAGGATCGCGCCGGTTGCGCCGATCGGATGTCCGTGGGCGATGGCACCGCCTTCGACATTAACGACGTCCTCGGCGAGGCCGAGTTCGCGGATCACGGCGAGCGCGATGGCGGCGAAGGCCTCGTTGATCTCGATCCGCTCGATGTCGCCGACCGTCCAGCCGGCCCGTTCCAGCGCCTGCCGCACCGCCGGCACCGGGCCGATCCCGAACATGCCGGGCTCGACCGCACCCACACCGTAGGCGACGAGCCGGGCTATGGGAGCAAGCTGGTTGGCGTCCGCGAAGCTGCGCTCGGCAACGACCATCGCCGCCGCGCCCGTGTTCAGCCCCGGCGCATTGCCGGCGGTGATCGTGCCGTCCTTGCGGAATGCTGGTTTCAGCTTCGACAGGCTTTCGATGGTCGTGTCTGGCCGGTTGTGCTCGTCCCGGGCGAAGGGCTCAGGCCCCGTACGACCCTTCACCTCAAGGGGGACGATCTCGGCGTCGAACTTGCCCGCCGCTTGCGCCGCTGAGAAGCGCTGCTGCGATCGCGCTGCCCATCGATCCTGATCCTCGCGGCCGATCTGGTTCTTCGTGACGAGATCTTCGGTGTGCCAGCCCGAATGCTGATCGGAGAAGGCGTCATTGAGCCCGTCGCGGAGCATGGAATCGTAGATCTGGGCATCGCCCATCCGGTAACCCCAGCGGCCGCCGGTCATGAGATACGGCGCGGCGTCCATGTTCTCCATGCCGCCGGCAACGGCGGCGTCGGCGAAGCCGAGCCAGATTTCTTGCGCCGCGGAGGCGATCGCCTGTGCGCCGGAGCCGCAGACTCGGTTGACGGTCATGGCCGGCACGGCGACGGGGATGCCGCCATGGATGGCCGCCAGGCGCGCCGGGTTCATCTTGTTGCCGGCCTGGACCACGTTTCCCATCACGACCGCATTGAGGCGGGCCGGATCGAGCGCGGCGCGGCGCAACGTCTCGCGAACAACGGCCGCGCCGAGCTCGGTCGCCGGCGTCGCTTTCAATAAGCCGTTGTAGGTCCCGATGGCGGTGCGCACCGGGGCGCAGAGCACGACTTCACGCATTTTCTCAGCTCCTTTTCCTGTCAGAGTGCGGCGACATCAGATGACCGCCGCTGGTGCGAGACGGCATTCATCGCCACCAACTGTCTCGACCTGGAGCCTCGCGTGGGCGATGCCGAACGTCTCCTCCAACTCATCTGCGAGCCGATCGAGAAACGCGTCCCCGGGGGATCCTTCCGGCATGACCAGATGCGCCGTCAGCGCGATGGACGTCGTGCTCAGCGACCAGACATGCAGGTCGTGTACGGCGACGACTCCCGGTCTGTCTCTGAGCCACCCGTCAACAGCCGGCCGGTCAAGGGAGGCGGGCACACCATCCAGCGAAAGGCCAAAGGCCGACTTCAGTAGGCCGAACGCCGTCCAGGCGATGATCAGGCTCACGGCGATCGCAGCAACCGGATCGAGCCACTGCCAGCCGGTCATCAGCATCGCGCCGGCCGACAGCACCACGCCCGCCGACACCGCGGCGTCCGCCGCCATGTGGAGAAAGGCGCCCTCGGCATTGAGATCGTGTCTCCGATCCTTGCTGAAGAGCAGAGCGGTGCCGGCGTTGATCGCAATGCCGATGCCGGCAACGATCAACACCGGAAGGGCAGGCACAGCAATCGGCTCGGAAAGGCGCTGGGCGGATTCCAGAATCACGGCCCCCACGCCAACCAGAATGGCGATGGCATTGGCGAGCGCGGCCAGGATGGTCGAGCGGCCGAAGCCATAGGTGAAGCGATCGCTGGGCGGCTGCTGCGAAGCAGCCGCTGCGCCCCATGCGATTAGCAGGCCGGCGACGTCCGTCAGATTGTGGGCGGCATCGGCGAGGAGCGCCAGTGAGCCGATCGTCAGCCCGGCACCGGCTTCGATCAACACATAGGCCGCATTAAGAGCGACCGCCCATTTGAAGGTGGAGCCGAGATCCCGACCGGAAGCGGGTCCATGATCATGGTCATGTGCCACGGGCAAATCCATTCCGATGGGCTCGCGACGGCATCAGGTCTTTCTTCTGATTGTGCCTTCGAGCTTCGTCGCTTCTGCTACTGTGTTGGAGATCGTGCCGTACTTGCGGACATTGGTGTGCAGGAGCTCGAGGCGCTGGTCGGTCTCGTCGGTATCGACGATCAGCTCATAGCTGACCGACACCATCTTCGGCGGGGTGTCCTGACGTTCGCCGTGCAGCCGGACCTCGACGCCGCGCAGCTCGAATTTAAGCATCGGCGTCACCCGCTCGATGCCCTTGATCATACAAGCGGCAATGGCCGCCAGAAAAAGCTCCGCCGGATTGAAGGCGTCAGGTCGTCCTGCGGCATCGGTATCGAGAACGATCTCCGCCTGCTTGGTGTGTGCGAGACTGCCATGGGCATCGACACGCCGGGCGGTGACATCATAGGTCAATCGAGCCGTCTGCTGAGGCATTGCCTGTCTCCCTTTTTTGCCGGCATTCGCTAGCGTCGAGATCGGCAAGCCAGATTCCAACTGCATGCGGGGATGGACCGTCATGTCGGGTCAAGCGAGCCAAGCCTCGACCCTGTCGCGGCTCGGCACACCGCCTGCGTGTACGACCTTGCCATCAACGACGACGCCCGGCGTCGACATGACGCCGTAGCTCATGATCTCGGGAAGCTCCTCGACCTTTTGCAAGTTGATCGCGATGCCCTTCTCCGAGGCGACGCGCTCGATCAGGGCCGTCGTGTTCCTGCAGTTGGCACAGCCGGGACCGAGCACTTTAATATCCTTCATGATGTTACACCTTTCATTGACTGAAGAACGCGTTGAACAGGAAGCCAACGGAGAGAATCCCGAGACCCACCACGGCGACAAAAACTGCGATCAGCTTCACGCTCAGGACCTTGCGTAGGATAATCATCTCGGGCAGCGAGAGGGCGATCACTGACATCATGAAGGCCAGCACGGTGCCGATGGCGGCGCCCTTGCCGAGCAGGGCTTCAACCACGGGAATGATGCCGGCGGCGTTCGAATACATCGGGATGCCGAGAACGACCGCTGCCGGGACGGACCACCACGCATTCCTGCCCATGATCGAGGCCAGGAGATCGGCCGGCACATAGCCGTGAATGAAGGCGCCCGCGGCGATGCCCGCGACAATCCAGAGCCAGACCTTGCCGACAATGTCGCGCATGGCCTCGAGCCCGGCCTTGATACGGTCGACAACGGTCAACCGGTCGGCCGGCAGTTCGACGGCGCCGGCACGCACGTTGCGCACCCATTCCTCCAGCCAGCCCTCCAGATGCAGGCGGCCGATCACCCAGCCGGCGATGATCGAGACGCCGAGGCCGAATGTGAGGTAGGTCAGGGCCACCTGCCAACCGACCAGCGCGAAGAGCAGGCCTAGGGCTACTTCGTTGACCATCGGCGCGGCGATCAGGAACGAGAAGGTGACGCCGAGCGGTACCCCGGCGGAGACGAAACCGACGAAGAGCGGAACCGCCGAGCAGGAGCAGAACGGAGTGACAATGCCGAGGCCGGCGGCTGCGACATTGCCGATCCCTTCGCGGCGCCCGGCGAGAAGCACACGCGTCCGTTCGGGCGAGAAGAAGCTGCGCACCACACCCATCGCGAAGACGACGAGGGTGAGTAGCATCAGCACTTTGGGCGTATCGTAGACGAAGAACTTGACGGCCTCTTCGAGATGAGTGCCGCGCTGCAAGGGCAAGAGAGAGACGACCCACTCCGAGAAGGGAACGAGCTGGCCATAAAGGGCGAGCCAGAGCGCCACGCCGACCACCGTTGCTGCGACCCAAATCACCGCAGAAGGCGCGCGCGGCTCCTTGCGCAGGATCAATGACGCGTCGGCGCTCATGCTGCTTTCCTTGTTGAAATGTCGGGCAGGCCCGCGAGTACGGCCTCGACGATGGCAGCGGAAGATTCCGGGAGATCGGGGTTGCGCCGATAGCGTACCCATTGGGCATCGCGGCGATCGACGACCAGGCCGGCCTGCTTCAGGACCGCCATGTGGCGCGACATCCGCGACTGCGTCGCGCCGAGCAGGCGCATGAGTTCGCAGACGCAATGCTCCTGACCGTCCCAGAGAAGCCGGACGGCGGCAAGGCGGGTGGGCTCGGCGAGGGCCGAAAGAAGGTTGATCGCAGTTTCCATTCACTATATATATGGCAATGCGCATATGCGTTCAAGGGCATATATCATGACAATGCTGGGCAGATGCTCGCCGACAAAAGGTACGACGGTGCCGCCGTCCGCGACGACATCGAACAGCGCGGCGGCAATGCCATGATCCCGACCATCGACTGCGCGCGCTTGTCAGGTCGAGCCAAGTGCAGCCAGCATCGATCATCCCGACAACGTTCCGAAGGTGTGGCGCTCAGCGTACTTAAGGCGCTTGGCGACGTCTCTCCTTGATCGAGGTCAATGCGCTCAAGGGAGCGGGGAGCGATTTGTTAAAATAACATTATTTGAAATGTCGTCTGCGAAAAGGAGGAAAGCATGCCGGGAGCAGGTCAGGGAATGCCAATGGGATTTTTCTCGTTTGGTCCAATCATGTGGCTCATATTTGCAGTCATAATTATCGTTCCATTCTGGGTGATATTCTCAAAGGCGGGATACTCAAAATGGCTCGGTCTTCTGATGGCAGTGCCCATCGTGAATATCATTACGCTGTATTTTCTTGCAGTTTCCGATTGGCCGAGCCTTCGGAAGAAAGGTTGAAGACCGCCATGGAAGAAGGGCGTGCGCGTCCGAGGGGGCCTTCGATGTATAAGTCCGCAGAGTGGGGCCGTCGATGATGCGCCAATCGGTGGTGCGCCAATATCTTCGGCTGGGATTGAGCATCCTGGCGGCAGTGGCGATTGCCGGCGCGGTAGGTGCATTTCTCTGGCTTCGACCCATCGAAGTGACGGTCGCCAACCAGGTCAGTGATGTCCCGATCGAAATCTTCGGCCTCGGTACGACCGAGGCCAAGGTCGTCTCAAGGGTCGGCTTCGAAGCGCCGGGGACGATCATGCAACTCAACGCGGATCAAGGCGACCGCATTCCGAAAGGCACGCTCCTTGCGCGGCTCGACAGCCGCGAACAGGAGGCAAAGGTCACACAGGCGCGGGCGTCCGTTTCCCAGGCCGAGGCCGCAATACGGCAGGCCGATGCAACGGTCGAGCGTGCGCGAGCGAACCTTTGGCAAAAGGCGCAAATCAACGACCGGCGTCAGGACCTGCTCAAGAAAGGAGCGACATCTCAGGAAGCAGCTGATGAAGCAAAGGCGGTATACGAGATCGCTGCGGCTGACCTCGCGCAAGCGCAAGGCGCCGCAGAAGTTGCACGCGCCAATCTTCAGCAAGCCCGAGCCCTTCTAGCGGCGGAGGAGGCGCGTCTCGCCAAGTACAGTCTTTTCACCCCTTTCGATGCGGCGGTCATTACACGCAGCCGCGAGCTCGGCGCGATGGTCAATCCGGGCGAGGCGATTTTCACGCTCATCGATCCGGCGACCACATGGGTGCTCGCCTATGTCGACGAAGCGAAAGCTGGCCGAATACGTGTCGGCCAGGGCGCCAAGATCACGCTCCGGTCGTTGCCGAATCAACAATTTCACGGACGTGTCGCCCGCATTCAGATTGAAAGCGACCGGGTGAACGAGGAGTGGCGCATCGAGGTCACCTGCGACGACTGCAACGATGGCATTCACCTTGGCGAACAAGCGGAAGTCCTAATTGCCGTCGCACAACTGAACCGGGCCTTACTCGTACCCCAGGCCGCGATCAGCGGACTGCAAGGAAACCACGGGCTGGTCTGGACGGTGGAAGAGGGCCAGCTCGCGAGACGGGCCGTCATGCTGGGACAGCGCACCGTTGACGGGCATTGGGAAGTTGTTGGGGGCATGCCGACGGGCGCCATGGTCGTGGTCGCGCCGCAATCCGGGCTGCGCGAGGGCCGCGCCGTGAAGATAAGTGAGGAGGGGCGACAATGAATCTCGCCCTTCCTGACATTCGCTACAAGCTCGGGCGGTTTGTCCTCACCTGTATTGGCCTCAGCCTGCTGCTCGGCGTCGTGATCATGATGGCGGGCATCTTTCGCGGGCAGACCGCCGATGCGCTCGCCCTGTCGCAAGCGATCGGGGCCGACCTGTGGGTCGTCGAGTCTGGAAGCAAAGGCCCTTTTGCCGAAGCCTCCCGGATACCGGGCGACACTCGTGAAATGGTGAGGCGCATCCAAGGCGTCGAGGCAGCCGGCTCGATTACGCTCCAGACCGTTCAGGTCGGGAGCGCTGGGAAGCCGCTTCGACTACAGGTCGTCGGTTTCGAACTTGGCCGGCCCGGCGGACCAAAAACCTTGATCGCGGGAAGAGACATCATACGAAGCAACTATGAACTGATCGCCGATCGCCAAACCGGCCTGTCTCTCGGTGACACGCTTAAACTTGGCCGGCGCGTGTTCACGGTCGTCGGATTGACGAGCGGCAACGTCACGGCTTCCGGTGACTCGGTCGTCTATGTCACGCTACGCGACGCGCAGTTCCTTCAGTTCGAGCTGGCGCCGCCCGCGACCCGCCGGGAGACGGCGCGCGGCGCGATCCGTACCAATACCGATCTTGTCAACGCGGTGATCGCCCGCGTCTCGCCCCACATTCCTGTCGAGGTGATTGCCGGCGACATTCGTCGCTGGAAGCATCTTTCCGCACTCACGGCGGCCGATCAGCAAACTATCCTGACAACGGCGGTGATCGAACGCGCCAGCCGGCAGCTTGGGCTGTTCATGAGCATTCTGACCATCGTGTCGGCCGTGATCATCGCTCTGATCATCTACACGTTGACCATGGATAAGCTGCGAGAGATCGCTACCTTGAAGCTTATCGGAGCGCCCGATCGCACGATCATCGGGTTGATCGTTCAGCAGGCGCTCTTGATGGGAATCATAGGGTTTTTCGGCGGCACTGCCTTTGTCTTTCTGGGCCGCGGTCTGTTCCCCAAAAGGGTCGTTCTCATGGCGCAAGATATTGGCATGCTATTCGCAATTGTCGTCATCGTCTGCTTGTTGGCCAGCACCTTGGGCGTTCGCGCCGCCCTCCGCGTCGACCCCGCGCGGGCCCTCGGTGGTGGGTAGTCGCGATGTCGGATAGCTCATCCTCGGCACCTCTCGTGGAGATGAGGGGCATCTTCAAGCACTTCGGGGAAGGCCCGACGCGGGTCGATGCGCTGACCGATATAACCATGAAGGTCAACGCTGGCGAGGTCGTCGGTCTCCTCGGCCCGAGCGGTTCCGGCAAGAGCACGCTGTTGCATGTCATCGGGGCCATCGTCGAGCCGAACCAAGGCTGGATGCGGCTGGACGGCGATGTCGTCTATGACAACCGCTGGCTCACCAGCGATTTGCGCCGGCTGCGGCTCGATAAGATCGGTTTCATATTCCAGTATCACAATCTGCTTCCGTTTCTCGATGCGGTCGACAATGTCGCAATCGTTCTCGACCTTGCAGGATGGCGACGTAAAGACGCTCGAGAGAAGGCCTCAGAACTGCTGGAGTACCTGCAAGTCGGACATCGCCGCGACGCCATGCCTGCGCAGCTCTCCGGCGGCGAGGCGCAGCGCGTAGCCATCGCACGGGCACTCGCTAACAAGCCGCGGATCATCCTTGCCGACGAACCAACGGCCTCGCTCGATTCCGAGCGCGGCACAATCGTCATGGATCTTCTTCGGAAGCTGGCTGTCGAGCAGCGAGCGGCAACCATTGTTGTGACGCACGATGACAAAATCTTGGGGCGTCTGGACAAGATCGTTCGCCTGCGGGATGGGCGCATGGAAACCTCGGAAGCCCCTGCCGCAGCGGCAATGACCCGATGATAGCGAGTGCGGTGCCACCCTCGGGCGCCTCACGAGAAAAAAAGTACGATCTGATCCCGAGCCTTCGAAAAATGGCAAGAGATCCGTCAAGAATGAGGGGGACTCAATCAACTGGCTTGAGGACGCAGAGCCAAATCGATGGACGGCTCCAGGCGGCCCGACCGATGCTGCGCAGATGAAGGACCGGATTCATCGGCGATCGATGGAGTTAGTTTGCTTGCGGAATGTCCGCACGCATTCTTGCCGACCGAACGCACCGCATCGATGGCAGGAAGGCTACCCCGGTCGAGGCCCGATGCATCAATTGGACCCGCCGATTCGCCGTCCCTCAGCATCGATCAACAATGAGCCATCTTCCTTGTGAAGGGGGCCAGGCGGCAGGCGATCGAGAAGGTCGAGCACGGTTTCGCTCGGACGGCACAGCTTCACGCCTCTTGCCGTGCAGACGATGGGGCGATTGACCAGCACCGGGTGCTCGATCATGGCGGCAAGCAACGTCTCGTCGTCCACGGAAGGGTCGAGCAGTCCCAGTTCGGCCGCAGGGGACTTTGTCTCGCGCAAGGCCGTGCGTGGGGTCAGGTCGGCCGCTGCGAACAGGCCCAGGAGCTGAGGTCTGGTCCAGCCGGTCTTGAGGTATTCGATGACGGTCGGAAGATAGCCTGCCGCTTCGATGATCGCGAGCACGTTGCGAGAGGTGCCGCAATCGGGATTGTGATGAATTACTATGTTCATCTGATCAGCTCCGCGCGGCCTCGTTGATGCCGGTTCCAGTGACTTCCTGTCCCGATGCGGCGCGGCGCCTGACCGCCGGACCCGCCTCGTACCAGCCGCGTGTGCTGTTGACGATCTTGACCACCGACAGCATCACCGGCACTTCGATAAGGACGCCCACGACCGTTGCCAGCGCCGCGCCGGAATTGAAGCCGAAGAGGCTGATGGCGGCGGCGACAGCCAGCTCGAAGAAATTGCTGGCGCCGATGAGCGCTGAGGGTGCCGCGACGCAGTGCGCTTCGCCGGTCGCGCGGTTGAGCAGGTAAGCAAGACCGGAGTTGAAATACACCTGGATCAGGATCGGCGCGGCCAGCATCGCGATGATCAGCGGCTGCGCCAGGATCTGCTCGCCCTGGAACCCGAAAAGCAGCACCAGCGTCGCAAGCAGCGCGCCGAGCGATAACGGTTGCAGGGTTTTCAGGAGGCGAAGCAGAGCGGGCTCGCCGCCCCCCGCCATGATCGACCGGCGCACGACCTGGGCAATGATCACCGGCACGACGATGTAGAGGGCGACCGACAGAAGCAGCGTTTCCCACGGCAAAGTGCGGGTGACATCCATCCCTCAGAATGGCGCGCTCGGGGGCGATCACCGCCTCAGAAACTGTGTCGCTGCCGGTGGGCCATGACACCTGCGTTGCGCGAGGCCGTCTGTCGCCCGGGAACTTGCGGGCCAGCCTGATCGAGTATGCGTCGCGGTTCCCAAAGGTCGAGATCCGGACATATGAGGGCGCACGCGCATGCCTGGCCGCGATGGCTCCAGATCATGTCGTCGATGTCGAATGCAGTTGCGTCGAAGCGCTCCGCGACCGCCGGGCCTTCGGAGGCCGCTACGAAGAGGACACGGCCTTCGGAGCCACGAACCGCCGGATCAGTTTGGGACAGGCGATCCGGTCGACCTCACCGCCGCCGAGCGTGATTTCTCCGTCCTCCCAGTGCAGCGTATCGTTCGCCACGTTCCGAATGGCTGCGGCTTTTGCCGCCCCACCAAGGTAATAGCATTCGAGGCGAGCCGCAGGCATGAGCTGCATTATCTTAAAACCAATTCTCGCGTTGCGATTACCGTGAGCGTCAGACCCGCGATCCCTTCAATCCCTCTCGTAATCCCGTCCAAGAGCACGGGCCGGTTTTCGACGAGATGAACGACCCTCTGACGAAACAGGACGGTCGCGGCCGCCACGACAGAAAGGATCACGGCAACGCCCACCATCATGGTGACGGCAAAAGCGACGCCGGCCTGCGGCACGCCGCGCGAGATCGCAAACGTCATCACGAACAGCGTCAGCGGACACGGAACAAGGCCTGCCATGAAGCCGAACGCGACACCCTCTCCATGGTCGTGGACGTGGGGGGGCCGACGGAAGGCGCGGTATAGCATCCAGATGCCGATCAGCCCCAGGAGGCCACGACTGATATCCTCCAGCATAGGGGCACGCCCGACGCTGCCGAGCGATATCGAGACGAGCGGCAACGACAGGAGCGCGATGAGGACCGACATCGTGACATGAGTGAAGGACAGCGCGAGCGAAACGGTCAGGCCGCGGATCAAGCCGAATGGCGACCCTGCCAGATAGGTCGCCAAGACCGCCTTGCTGTGGCCGGGCGTCAAAGCATGCGCCGCGCCAAAAAGGATTCCCATGGGCAGGTAGACTAGAAACGCGCTCCAACCCCCGCCATTGGCGAACGCCTGAATCTGGTTCGCGAAAGCCAGATAGATCTCGCGCTGGAAACTGACGATATCTTGGAGCATCCCCATCAAATCACGCTAAGAGTCGCTGCCGTGAGCGCAAGGTAGCGTCCGATCTTGGCGACGGCGACGAGCAGCAGGAAGATGGGAAACGGCTCTCGCAGGACGCCGGCGATGACGGTCAGCGGATCGCCGATGATCGGCGCCCAGCTCAAAAGAAGCGACCATTTGCCGTAGCGCTGATACCAACGTTGCGCCCGTTCCAGGCCTGCCGCCTTCGCCGGGAACCATGTCCGGTGCCGGAAGTGCTTGATGCCGCGACCGAGTAGCCAGTTGATGATCGACCCCAGCACATTCCCGATGCTCGCCACAATGACGAGCAGCCATGGCGGATAAGCATCGGCGAGCAATAGGCCGACCAAGGCTGCTTCCGACTGCATTGGCAGAATCGTCGCCGCAGCGAGCGCGGTGACGAATAGCCCGGCATAGACGGCGAGATCGGTCATGAGGCGGCGTCATGCGAAAATGACCTCATGCTGCGCTCGGCGATTCCCGGTGGTGCACTGGCGATTGGCGCCATACCGACACAGGCGACCATCTGGATGGCGAGCGCCGTGCCAAGCGCGGCGCGGGCGTTGGCGCCGGCAAGGTCATGCGTCAGAAGCCCGAGCGCGACGGTTGCGAGCCCAGTGCCGACAAAGTGCAATGACCTGGGCGAGGAAGAGATCGCGATAGATGCGGTTGGCGAGGACCTGAAGCATGTCTGTTTTCTGGCACCGACGGATTCGTAATCAGTGATCAGTTGAAAGCCTTGTCTTTACTGCATCTCAGTGATGGTGTCCTTCCGGTTCAACCATCTTGAATGGCAGATATTGCTGCCGATCGCCGGCCCGTAACAGCAACTTCGCTTGGAATTCGTGCGGTTCGGCGGGTGCCACAGTGCTTACAAAGTGATGATGGCTGTCGGCAGTAGGTAAGAGGAGGAGTTTCTCCGGCCCCGCGGGCCGATCGATAATCACGGTAGCCGTCAAGTTATCTGCATACCGATCGACCGTGAGGCGCATCCGTTCGCCGACCGGGGTATCGACAATTTCCAACACCCCCGCGGCCAAATCGCACACGACCTTGAAAGGCGCCGGCGCGTGATGATGCCCGGCATGAGAATGGTCCCGCTTCCCCTCTGCGAGACTTCCCGGATTCTCCAAGCGGATATTGGCTCCCCCCAACGCAGGCAAATGGGCGAATAACTCCTCCTTCAGGGCACCCGTGACTCTCAAGGCCTCAGCCACTGTCGCAGTGTCCGCCAGGCCGATCGCGACGTCCGCATGCAGGCGGTGCCCAATCCAGCGTGCCTTTACGTCATGCACCCGCTGAATGTCGGGCACATGCCCCGCCGCATGGCGGATCTCTTCGACGATGCCCGGCTCGACGCCGTCGAGCATGCGTGTGAGAACAGCTTTCGAGGATTGCCAGACAATTCCGAAGATCGCGACTGTGATCAGGAGTCCGACGATGGGATCGGCAAGCGGAAATCCAAGCCATACGCCCACCGCGCCGAGAACAACCGCCAGGCTGGTAAAGCCGTCGGTGCGGGCATGATAGCCGTCGGCGATCAGCGCGGCGCTGTTGATCTCGCGGCCGATCCGAATGCGGAACACCGCGACGGCCTCGTTGCCGACGAAGCCAATGATGCCCGCCGCTGCGACCCAGCCGAGAAATGAAATTGGTTGTGGATTTATCAACCTGTCGATCGCCTCGTACCCGGCAACAATCGCGCTGAAGAGAATGATGAGGACAATCAAGATCCCCGCCAAGTCCTCGACGCGCCCCAGGCCATGGGTGAATGTCTTGCTCGGTTTGCGGCGGGCCAGCATGAAGGCTACCCACAACGGGATTGCGGTGGCCGCGTCGCCTACGTTGTGGATAGTGTCCGCCAATAGCGCCACGCTGCCGGAGAGGAAGACGATCACGAGTTGAAACACGGCCGTAATGGCCAGAAGGACGAATGACCATTTGATCGCCCAGATGCCGCGCGTCGTCGTCGCGATGGTCGGGTCGATTACGCCGTGCGTGTGACCTTGGCCGCCTTCACCGTGATCATGTTGATGGCCGTGGCCGGCGAAGGCCGCCGCGCCGAAACCGAACCACTGGCGCACTCTGTCCATCATTACCGCCTCACAGGTACTTTGCGATTTCTTTGAATTCGTCGATCGAACGGCGCTGCTCGCGCGCCAGCGGGCCGACGACGTCCTCAAGACAATGGTCGAGGTGATCCTGGATCAAAGTCTTCTTCGCCTGACAGATGGCCCTCTCGACCGCATGAAGCTGTTGGGCGATGTCGAGGCAGGGCCGACCTGCCTCGATCATCTCGATGATCCCGCGCAGATGCCCGTCGGCCCTCTTCAGCCGCTTGACAATTTCGGGATGGGTTTCGTGGACATGAGCCTGCTCGTTCATGTTATGATACTATCCCCCTGGAAGGGATACGGCAAGCCACCTGCCATCTTGTAAATAACATAGGGGGGTATATTATATGGCAACAGAAAGGAGCGTTTATGGCTCACACGGTCCGCGAGAAAACCAAGCTACTTGCGCGTGTTCGCCGCATCCGCGGTCAGGTCGAGGCGGTGGAACGCGCTCTTGAGGAGGAGATCGGCTGCGCTGATGTGCTCCAGCTGATTGCGTCGGTGCGAGGCGCAGTGAGCGGCCTGATGGGCGAGGTGCTTGAAGACCACATCCGGCTCCATGTGGCGGATCCGGAGCTCGATCACGATCGGCGCAGGGAGGGTGCAGACGAGCTCATCGACGTGGTGCGCACCTATTTAAGATAACGATGGAGATTTTGCTCGTGACCACCCATGACGCCCAGAAGCACGACGGGCTGGCCGACCCGGCTCAGGCGCGCGTAATCGAGCCCGCTACCGGAGCGGATTATCTCGAGCACGATGATCATGCCGGCCCAGATCATGATCATGAGCTTGGCCATGATCATCCCCAGTCCCTGGACTGGCTCGAAGCCGTGCGCATCGCCTTCGTTGCGATCGCGGCTATGACCGAGTGGTTCCGCGTCTGGGAGCCGTTTCAGGCAGTCAGCGTCATTGGCGTCGTTGGCTTGTTGATCGGCGGCTGGCCGATCCTCAAGGAAGCGTTTGAGAACATTCTCCAGCGTCGGATGACGATGGAGTTGTCAATGACGATCGCGATCGCCGCGGCGGCTGTCATCGGCGAATTCTTCACGGCGCTGGTCATTACCCTCTTCGTTCTCGTCGCTGAAGTCCTGGAAGGGATGACCGTGGGACGGGGGCGCAAGGCTATTCGCGACCTGCTCGAGTTTCTGCCGCGTGAGGTTTCGGTGCGCCGCGCCGGTTCGATCCGCTCCATCGCGGCCGGGGAACTATCCGTCGGCGACACAATTCTAGTCGCGCCGGGCGGTCGCATCCCCGTCGACGGCACGGTGCGCTCGGGCCATTCCTTCGCCGACGAATCCCGCATCACTGGAGAATCGATGCCGGTTGAAAAGACGTCTGGTGATCGTGTCTTTGCGGGTTCGATCAACCAGTCCGGGGCGCTGGAGATTGCCGCCGAGCGGATCGGCCGCGACACGAGCTATGGCAAGATCATCGAGGCCGTCGAGCGTGCCGAAAAGTCGCGCGCTCCGGTCCAGCGCCTCGCCGACAGGCTGGCAGGCTATCTCGTCTACTTCGCCCTCGGCGCCGCGGTGCTGACCTTTCTGATCACCCGCGACGTCTATTCGACGATCTCGGTGATCATCGTCGCCGGAGCCTGCGGGATCGCCGCCGGCACACCTCTCGCCATTCTCGGCGGCATCGGCCGCGCCGCGCATCTAGGCGCCATCATCAAGGGCGGCGTCCATCTGGAGACGCTCGGCCGAGTCGATACCGTTGTACTCGACAAGACCGGTACTCTGACCTTCGGCCGGCCTGAAGTGCAGCAAATCCTGCCCATTGACGGCACGACCGACGATGAACTTCTCAATGCAGCCGCGACGGCGGAACTTCGCTCCGAGCACCCGCTCGGCCAGGCGATTGTCGCCTATGCCCGTGCTCAGGGTCGCAACGTTGTCGAGCCGACCAGCTTCGCCTACACGCCGGGCTGCGGCATCGCCGCTAAAGCCGACGATAGCACAGTCCTCGTCGGTAATCGGGGCTGGATGGAAGTCAACGGAATCGATCTCCCTCCTGCGCGTCCAACCGCCGAGTACGGCTCGGCAATGTTCGTCGCTCGTGACGGGCAATTCCTCGGTTCGATCGTGGTCGCGGACCGGGTGAGGCCTGAAGCCAAGCGTGCGATTGAGGCGCTCGATCGTATGGGCGTGAGAACCATCCTGCTCACAGGTGACATACCTCACGTCGCGCATGCGGTTGGCTCGGTCCTTGGCATCAAGGAGATCGAAGCGGAATTGTTGCCTGAGCAGAAGCTGACGCGCACTCAATCTCTCATCGCCCAGAAGCGTGTCGTCGCTATGGTCGGCGATGGCGTCAACGATGCTCCGGCGCTCGCCGAAGCCAACGTCGGCGTCGCCATGGGCTCTGGCACCGACGTCGCCCAAGAGAGCGCAGATGTCGTGTTGCTCGGCAACGACCTTGAGCGCTTCGTCGAAACGCTCGCGTTGGCCAAGCGGACGCGCGGCATCATCTGGCAGAACTTCGCCGGCACCATCGGTATCGACACACTCGGCATCGTGCTGGCCGCCTTGGGCTTTCTCAACCCGCTGCTCGCCGCGTTCATTCACGTGAGTTCCGAACTCGTCTTCATCCTGAACTCGGCGCGGTTGCTGCCAAGCCGCACTTCGCACACCAGGGAGGATGCCACTGAGCCGTCGGTGCCGACCATCGCGGCGCATTCAGCGGCCGGCCGATGAGACTGACCCTCTCAAATGTTGGTGCCAGCCAGATCGATGCGGGGCCGCCTGACGATCCATCCAGGGAAGTTGGATCCTTGTTCAGGGTTAACCCACCTGCGAACACTGGGCGACCAGTGACGCGAGGATTCCATCGTGCGTATCTGCGAATGCCTCGCAATAGCATTCTCCAAGTAGGCTGATTACAGTCCTGTCGGCGGCTCTGCCGATCCGAGTCGGTTGCGCTTCCGCACGGTGAAAATTGCGGCGGACAATTCCCATATTGGTTGAGGCGGCTGCCGCTCCGCCGGGCACATAAATTCCGGGGGTCCCATGACAGGAGGTTGCCGGAATCACAGGAGGAGTTCCGATCGCTGGAAGCGCAAATCGAACTGAGACATCTGCGCTATGCGGTCGCCGCTGCGCACTACCGCAGCTTTCGGCGGGCGGCTGAAGCGCTTGGGGTCAAGCAATCGACCCTGAGCCGCTGCATTTCGCAATTGGAAGGGCGTCTGGGCGTCGTGTTGTTCGAACGAACCAGCGGGGGCGTTCGGCTGACTACGGCTGGCGTCGAGATATTGCGGACCTCCCGTCATCTCGTCGAAACGGTCGATCATATGGCCGCTACCGCCAAGGACATGGGCAGGGGCGAGGCCGGCCGCCTCACGGTCGGATTCTACACCTCGCTGTCGGCGGGGAATCTGCGGGCCAACCTGATCGACTATGCGTCGCGGTTCCCGAAGGTCGAAATCCAGACATATGAGGGCGCACGCGCATGTCTGTTTACCGGCGTCGATGCCGGCCGGCTCGACGTCGCCATCGTAACAGGCGACCCGATCGCCCGTGATGGGAAGGTCATGGGTCTGTGGAGCGAGCGCATCATGGTCGCGCTGCCGGAAGGTCACCGATTGGCCGGCAACAACATCGTCTATTGGACCGATCTGAAGGACGAGACCTTCCTTTTCAGCCAGCGCGACCCCGGGCCGGAGATCCAGGACATCTTGCTGGCGAAGCTCGCCGCGCCGGGCGAGCGGCCCAAGGTCATCAGTCACGATGTCAGCCGCGAGAACATCAAGAGCCTCGTGGGGGCAGGCTTCGGCGTTAGCCTGATGTGCGAAGCCTGCATCGGGGCTTCTTATACAGGCGTGGTCTACCGCGAGGCGCGGGACGGCAACGGCCCGAGCCGGATCAACTATGCGGCCTATTGGCAGGGCGACAACGACAATCCGGCGCTGGCGGGTTTCATCAACCTGCTGCAGGAGCGCTATCCCGCGTTGCCCGCGGGCGACTGACGCGGCCGCCGGGCCTTCGCGAAGCCGCGATCGGTGGCCATGAAGCGCTCCACCATGGGGACGATCAGCTTGGCCGGGTCGCTTACCGGATGGCCGGTCTCGCGGGCCAGAATCTCCGCATAAGCGACCAGGTCGCGATGAACGGCCGCCGGAAATTCAACCGTGAGCTTGACCGGCTTGTCGTCGGCAACGGCCCCGAGCTTCAGCTTTGCCATGTCAGCCTCCGTAGGGTTCGAGGACGAGGTCGCGGGTAACGATGACGCGAACGGGGAACCCTGGGCGGATCGTCAAGGTCGGGGCGATGTTCAACTGACGGCGAACGATCTGCTGACCGGCATCGTTGATCGTGTCCTGCCCGCCGTTGCGGATAGCCTGGATCAGGCGGTCGTCGTCGTTGGTGGCGAGCTCTGCTCCAATGCTCAGCAGCGTGGACAAGCCCGCCGCCTTGGCGAGATCCCACCAGTGATAATCGACGCCATCCTGGAGACCGGCATAACCTTCGGCATCAGCGCCAGGTTGGCGCTCGAGCACGATCGAGCGGCCGTTCGGGAAGATCAGCCGGTTCCAGACCAGCAGCACGCGGCTTTGGCCGAACTGAACATTGTTGTCGTACTGGCCGATGATGCGCGTGCCCTGGGGAACAAGAAGAATGCGGCCCGTCGGGCTGTCATAGATGTTCTCCGTCACTTGCGCGGTGACCTGGCCCGGAAGATCGGACCGGATGCCGGTGATGAGCGCGGCCGAAATCACGGCGCCCGCCTGAAGGATGTTCGGCGACGCCGGAGCCGCGATGCGATCCGGCGAGACGGTGCGGCGATCGGCGGCGGCATTGAGGAAGGCGAGTTGCCGATCCTGGGCCGACGGCGTTGCTGGCTGGGGAGCAAGCCCGAGGCTGGCTAGGTCAGGCGTGGGTGGCGCAACAACCGTCGCAGTGCCAGAGGCTGATGGTGGCGTAGGCCGGTTCTCCGTGCCGGCGAAGAGCTTGGCGGTGCGGGCGTTCTCGATTTCCTGCAGGCGGCGTTGTTCCTCGGCGCTGAGACCGGGATTGGGCGCTGCTCCGCCGGGGTTGGGCATGGGCTGGCCGCGATTCTGCGCGCTGAGGATAGGACGGCCGAGATCGCCGGGAAGCGGCGGGCCAAGGTGAGGCACACCGCTGTAGTCGCGAGGCAAACCCGCCAGGCCGTCGGCGGTCGATCGGTTTTCGGTCGAATAGAGTTCTTCGGCGGACTTGCCGCCATCGCGCGTCTGAAGGGCGTAGATCAGCGCTCCGCCCAGGCCCAGGCTCGCCACGAGACCGATGCCGGCGAGCACTCTGCGCGACAGCCGCGTAACGCGCGGAGCCTCTGCACGAAGCCGCATCGGGGCGGCCGCGTCGGCGGTCGACCCGGTCAGCGGCGCATCCTCATCCTCATTCCGGGCTTCAGGCTCGCTCACGACGCCGGCCTCCCGTCGGTGCGGGTGATCCGAACGCGCTTCTGGTGGTCACCGGCGCCGAAGCGCAGCTCGGCGGCCGCGAACAGGCGATCGACGATCATGTAGTTGCCACGGACGCGGTAATTTACGAGTTCGGAGGTGTTGCCCTCGGGGCCGACGACGAAGAGCGGCGGCATCTCGCCCTGGCCGATGCCGCGCGGAAACTCGATGAAGACCTGCCGTCCGTCGTCATAGGCCCGCAGCGGCCGCCATGGCGCACGATCGCCCTCGATGGCATAGCGGAAGTTGATGTTGGCGAGGTCGACGCCGGTGGCGACGGGACGTGCGGCCTCGGCCTGCGCGTTCTGGCGGCGCAGGGCGATGAGCTGATCCTGCGGGTACTGCCACGAGACCGACGCCATATAGGTGCGCTCCGTCGAGCGCAGCTCCATGTGATAGGTCCGCAGATTGGTGTTGATGACCAGGTTGGTCATCAGGTCGGCGCGGGTCGGCTTCACCAGGATGTGGACTTGCAGAGTCGCACCTGAACCGCTCTGCGTGTCGCCGATGATCCAGCGGACCGTGTCGCCAGCGGCCACCGGCCCGGAGCCCACGAGCTGCTCGCCGGGCTGCAGAGCGATATCGGTGATCTGACCAACGGCGGTATAGACCTGATAGAGCGCGCCGCCGGTGTAAGGGTAGACCTGCATCGCGTTGATAAAGCCGTCGCGCACCGGCTGAACGCGTGCGGCGGCGTTGGCTTGATTGACGCGGGCCGTCGGATCGGTCGGCTCTGGGGTTCGGCGCGATTCTTCGACGGGCTTCATCTGCCCCGGCAGCGGCAGCGGACGTGGAAGCTCCACTACCTGCACCGGTCCCGGCGGATCGACCGTCTGCATGGCGGGCGTCGCGTCGTCATAGGAAATCTCGGGCGGTTTCTGCGTCGTGGCGCAGCCGGCGAGCGCAGTTGCTGAAAGCAGCAGGGCCGCGAGTGTGGAAGTGCGAGAAGCCGGGTTTCCGGCTTTACGGAAAGACGGTTTCATTACCCAAGCTCCCGTGACCAGTTGATGGCGTTGACGTAGATGCCGAGCGGGTTCGCTCGTAGCCGGTCGGCGTTGCGAGGCACCTGCACGACGATGGTGAGGATGGCGGTCCAGCGGGTCGTCTCGGCGAGCTGGCCGTTCTCGTAGCGCCGCTCGGTCCAGGCGACGCGGAAGCTATCCGGCGACGCGCGGATCACGCTGGAAACGTCGATGGCGATCTGCTGCCGGCCGACCTTGGTGAATGGGTCGTTCGAGCGCGCATAATCGTTGAGCGCCATCGCTCCGCGATCAGTCGTGAAGTCGTAGGCGCGCAGCCAGTTCTGGCGGACGATGATGGCGTCGGAGGGGATCGAGCGGACCTGCTCGATGAAACGTGCGAGGTGGAAGGCGATTTGCGGGTCGGTCGGGCGATAATCGGCGACCGCTGGCGCAACCGCCTGCGCCTGGCCGAGCCGGTCAACCTGCACTACCCAGGGTACGATCGTCCCACGCGCTGATTGCCAGACGAGCGCGGCGGCGAAGCCGGCCGACAGGATCAACGATCCGAAGGCCATGAGGCGCCAGTTCTTGGCTTGAACGCGTGCGGCGCCGATCCGATCGTCCCAGACCTGGGCGGCCCGCTGGTAAGGCGTCTCGGGTTCGGGGGTCTTGCCGTAGTGGGTGGAGGGTCGTTTGAACATCAGCGGTCGCTTTCGGAGAGGTTGATGGAGGAGCCGCCGCCGTGGCTGTCGCCGCTGCGAACGGCATGGGCGGCCGCTGTCACGCCGTGGCTCAGCGTTTGGGAGCGCTTCATGCGGCGAGCCCAGGCCGGTGGTCCGTCAGTCGGTGCGGCCGCCTCGGCGGTGCCTCCGCCGATCGTGCCCATGGTCGAGGTGCCACCGGTGGCTTCGAAGGCGGATTTCCCGCCCTCCGAGAAGCTCGACCGCATGCTGTCGGCGGTGCGTGAGGCCGCCCGGCGGAGGGGCGAAGCCGCCGCGCCACCGGCTGCGCGGGCGACGCCGCCGAGGCCGGAAGCGACGCTTGCTGCGCCCGATTGGCCCGCAGCTCCGAGGCTGTAGGCAGTAGCTGCGCCACCTGCCATCGCGGCGCCACCGCGCGCGGCGGCGGCCGCTCCGCCGGCCAGAGCGCCGACGCCGCCGGCTGCTGCGCCGAGAGCGGCTCCTCCGGCTGCGACCATGCCGCCGGCGGCAAGGCCAGTGCCGACCGCCGCGCCGGCGCCGAGCTGAGGCCCGCCCGAGACGAGGCCGTTGGCGATGCCGGGACCGAAGATTCCGAGGCCGAGTAGCGACAGCGCGGCGAGCACGATCGCCATGGCGTCGTCGATGGTCGGATTGGCTCCACCGAAGCCGGCGGTGAATTCGGAGAACAGCGTCGAGCCGATGCCGATGATAACGGCCAGCACCAGGACCTTGATGCCGGAGGAGATGATGTTGCCGAGGACGCGCTCGGCCATGAAGGCCGATTTGCCGAAGAGGCCGAAGGGAATGAGCACGAAACCGGCGAGCGTCGTCAGCTTGAACTCGATCAAGGTGACGAAGAGCTGGACGGCGAGGATGAAGAAGGCGAGCAGCACCAGCGCCCACGCGAGGAACATGCAGGCGATCTGGATGAAATTTTCGAAGAACGACCAGTAGCCCATCAGGCTGGAAATCGAGTCGAGCAGCGGCCGCCCGGCATCGAGGCCGGTCTGCGCGACCTTGCCGGGGCGAAGCAGATCCGCTGTCGTGAAGCCGGTGCCGGAGGCCTTCAGGCCAAGACCGGCGAAGCTCTCGAAGACGATGCGGGCTAGATTGTTCCAGTTGCCGATGATGTAGGCGAAGACGCCGACGAACAGCGTCTTCTTGACCAGGCGCGCGATGATGTCGTCGTCAGCGCCCCAGCTCCAGAACAGGGCGGCCAGCGTCACGTCGATAACGATCAAAGTGGTCGCGATGAATGCGACCTCGCCACCGAGCAGACCGAACCCGGAATCGATGTAGCGGGTGAAGACCTCGAGGAAATGGTCGATGACGCCGGTGCCGCCCATGATGCTATCGGGCCTCGTCTTGCTGCGGCGTTGATTGTTGGGGGGTAGGATTGTCCGGCGTCGTGTTCCGCGGCTCGGCACCAAACTGGGGCCGCGGGGCCGTCGCCGCGTCGGGCAAGCGCTCCTTGGGTCGCGCGCCCGGTGCGAGAAACCGCTCGCGGTTTTCCGCCCAGGCGCGCAGGCACGCGGCGTCACGGGGGCCGGCCTCGCCGAGGCGCTGGCAGCGGATCAGCTCGGTGCGGAGCGGATCGGCCTGCGAATTTTCGACGCGCCCTGCGGACCAGCCGGCCGGTTCGTCCTCCTTTCGGGTCAGCTCGATCGCGGTCGCGGTGACCGCGACCGCGACGAACACCACGGCGCCGAGGCGAGCCAGCATCTTTCCGTCCATGACGCCGCCCCTCAGTTGCCGCCGTAGAACATCTTGGCGTTGCCTGGCTGGTAGCCGGTGCCCGGAGTCAGGAAGCGCCGGCGCTGCTCGCGGCCCTGCTCGGCGGCCGTGGCCTGTTCGGCCGACTGGAGCGCCTGCGCCCGGCCGTTGGCGGCGACGACGGCGGTGAGGTCGGCGAGCTGCTGGGCCTGCAGGGCGAGGAGCTGGTTGCCGGCCTGGGTCGCCTGCAATGCACCGGTCGCGCCTTGGCTCTGACCGACCAGCGCCGACATCTCGGCGCGGTTGGTGTCGATGTTGCCGACGACGCCGGCCTGCACCCGCATGGCGTCCTGCAATCCGCCGACGGTGTTCTGCCAGCGCTCGCGCGCCTGCGCCACGAACTGCTGGTCAGACGCCGACATCGACGCATTGCCGTAGGTGGATGTGAAGGCCTGGTCGATCTGTTGGACGTCGTAGGCGATGCGGTGCGCTTCGCCGAGGAGCTGTTGCGTCCGCTGCACGGACTGCTGCAGGCGCTGAAGCGAGGAGTACGGCAAGCTCGCGAGGTTACGCGCCTGGTTGATCAACATCGTCGCCTCGTTCTGAAGCGATGTGATCTGATTGTTGATTTGCTCCAGCGCACGAGCCGCGGAGAGAACATTCTGGACGTAGTTCGTCGGATCGTAGACGATCCATTGCGCAGATGCGGGCGGGACCATCACGGGCGACAGCGCCACGGGGATCGAAAGGATGGATGCGGCAAGAAACGCCGCGCGTGAGCGACGGAAGATCATGGCTTGGTCTCCAGGTTGGTGAGGTCGGGAATGAGGTCGGACGCCCAGGCGACGCCGCGCAGCCGCAGCCAGGCCGGCAGGAAGCCCTCGCGGCCATGTTCGGAGATGGTGCGCTCAATGGCGGCTTGGTCGGTCTTCGACGAGGCGGCGCACAGCGCCAACGCAACGTCGGACAGGCCGAGCTCGAACAGCCGGTTGCCGCGGCGGGACTGGCAGTAATAGTCGCGCTTGGGCATCGCGCGGGCGAGGATCTCGATCTGGCGGTCGTTGAGGCCGAAGCGCCGGTAGATCGCGGTGATCTGCGGTTCGATCGCGCGCTCGTTCGGCAACAGGAGCCTGGTCTGGCAGCTCTCGATGATGGCGGGCGCAATCGCCGAACCGTCGATGTCGGAGAGCGACTGGGTGGCGAAGACGACGGAGGCGTTCTTCTTGCGCAGCGTCTTCAGCCATTCGCGGAGCTGACCGGCGAAGCCCTCGTCGTCGAGCGCCAGCCAGCCTTCGTCAACGATGAGCAGCGTGGGGCTGCCATCCAGGCGATCCTCGATGCGATGGAACAGGTAGGCGAGCACGGCCGGTGCCGCGCCAGTTCCGATCAGGCCCTCGGTCTCGAACGCCTGGACCGAGGCTGCGCCGAGGTGCTCGTTTTCGGCGTCGAGCAGCCGGCCATAGGCGCCGCCGACGCAATATGGTCGTAGCGCCTGCTTGAGGTCGTTCGATTGAAGGAGGACGGCAAGCCCAGTGATGGTGCGCTCGCCAACAGGCGCGCTCGCGAGCGAGGTCAGCGCCGTCCAGATATATTCCTTCACCTCCGGCGAGATCGTCACGCCCTCGCGCATCAGGATCGCGACGATCCAGTCGGCGGCCCAGGCGCGTTCCGGCACGTCGTGGATACGGCTAAGCGGTTGCAGCGACACGCTGTCGTCCGCGCCTTCGGTCAGTCCGCCGCCGAGATCGTGCCAATCGCCGCGCATGGCGAGCGCCGCCGCGCGGATCGAGCCGCCAAAATCGAAGGCGAAAACCTGCGAGCCCGAATAACGCCGGAACTGAAGCGCCATCAGCGCCAGCAACACGGACTTGCCGGCGCCGGTTGGCCCGACGACGAGCGTGTGGCCGACGTCGCCGACATGAAGGGAAAACCGGAACGGTGTTGACCCTTCGGTCTTGCCGAACAGCAAGGGGGGCGCACCGAAATGCTCATCCCGTTCCGGCCCCGCCCACACCGCTGACAGCGGGATCATGTGGGCGAGATTGAGCGTCGAGATCGGCGGTTGCCGGACGTTGGCGTAGACGTGGCCGGGCAGCGAGCCGAGCCAGGCATCGACCGCGTTGATCGTCTCGGGCATCGCGGTGAAGTCGCGCCCTTGAACGACCTTCTCGACAAGACGCAGCTTCTCCGCGGCGACGCGCGGATCGGCGTCCCAGACGGTGACCGTCGCGGTGACGTAAGCCTGACCGGCGTAGTCGGCGCCGAGTTCCTGAAGCGCGAGATCGGCATCGGCCGCCTTGTTCGCCGCGTCGGTATCGACCAGCGCCGAGGCCTCGTTGGTCATCACCTCCTTGAGGATCGCGGCGATCGACTTGCGCTTGGAGAACCATTGCCGCCGGATCTTGGTCAGCAGCTTGGTGGCGTCAGTCTTGTCCAGAAGGACGGCGCGGGTCGACCAGCGATAGGGAAAGGCAAGCCGATTAAGGTCGTCGAGCAAACCCGGCGTTGTCGCGGTCGGGAAGCCGACAATCGTCAAGATGCGCAGGTGAGCGTCACCGAGGCGTGGTTCGAGCCCGCCGGTCAGCGCCTGATCGGCGAGTAGCGCGTCCAGATACATCGGTGTCTCGGGCACGCGGACGCGATGGCGTTTCGTCGAGACGGTCGAATGGAGATAGGTCAGCGTCTCGCCATCATCGAGCCAGCCGCATTCCGGCATGAAGCTTTCGACGAGCTGGAGCACGCGATCGGTGCGGTCGACGAAGCCGCGCAGCGCTTCTTGAGGATCGACACCCTTGTCGGCCTTGCCTTCATAGAGCCAGCTTTCCGCGCGGGCGGCGTCCTCGACCGGCGGCAGATAGACGAATGTCAGAAAGTAGCTGGACTCGAAGTGCGCGGCGTCTTCCTCGAAGTCGGCCTTGCGTTCGGCATCGACCAGGGCGGACGCGGCATCGAGGAATCGGCTCGTCGGATAGGCCCCGACGCCGTGGCGTTGGGCTTCCACGAAGATCGCCCATCCTGAGCCGAGGCGGCGGAAGGCGTTGTTGAGGCGGCCGGCGACAGCGACCAGCTCGGCAGGCACCGCGGAGTCGAGATCAGGTCCGCGAAAACGCGCGGTGCGCTGAAAGCTGCCGTCCTTGTTGAGCACGACGCCTTCGCCGGCAAGCGCGGCCCAGGGCAGGAAATCCGCCAGGCGGGTCGAGGACCGGCGATATTCGGCGAGGTTCATCATGGGCGGGCCTCAGACGCTCAGGTGGCCGGGGATGCGCAGGTGACGCCGCACCACGTCCACGAATTGCGGATCGCGTTTGGCTGCCCACACGGCGGCGAAGTGTCCGATCGCCCAGAGCCCGAGACCCACGAGCCAGAGGCGCAGGCCGAGGCCGAGCGCGGCCGCCAGCGTGCCGTTGAGGATGGCGATCGAACGCGGAGCGCCGCCGAGCAGGATGTGCTCGGTCAGCGCCCGGTGGACCGGGACCGTGAAGCCCGGCACCTCGCCGGCGTTGTCGGCCACGCCCATCATCAGACGAGCGCTCCGCCGCCGAAGGAGAAGAACGACAGGAAGAAGCTCGACGCTGCGAAGGCGATCGAGAGGCCGAACACGATCTGGATCAGGCGCCGGAATCCGCCGCTCGTGTCGCCGAACGCGAGCGTCAGGCCGGTGACGATGATGATGATCACCGCGATGATCTTGGCGACCGGCCCCTCGATGGATTCGAGGATGGACTGGAGCGGCGCTTCCCACGGCATGGACGATCCGGAAGCGTGGGCGGCGGGCGCCATCATCATGCTGACGAAGGCGACGGCCGCCGCCGTCGAGATATGGCGACGGAGGCGCAGGTAATGACGATTCATGGAACATCTCCTGAGAGGGGCTGGGTCGTGGGGGTGACGCGGTAGTCGCCGTCCGGCTTGAGACCCTCGACGCGGGCGAGTTCGGCGAGGCGGCGGGTGGAACCGCGGCCGCTGAGCACCGCGACGAGATCGACGGTCTCGGCGATCAGCGCGCGCGGGACGGTGACGACAGCTTCCTGGATGAGCTGTTCGAGGCGGCGAAGCGCACCGAGCGCGGTGCCGGCATGGATCGTGCCGATACCGCCGGGGTGACCCGTGCCCCATGCTTTGAGGAGATCGAGCGCTTCGGAACCGCGTACCTCGCCAATCGGGATGCGGTCGGGGCGCAGGCGAAGCGAGGAGCGGACGAGATCGGAGAGCGAGGCGACACCGTCTTTGGTGCGCATCGCGACGAGGTTTGGCGCGGCGCATTGCAGTTCGCGCGTGTCCTCGATCAGCACTACGCGGTCGGAGGTCTTCGACACCTCGGCGAGCAGCGCATTGGTGAGCGTGGTCTTGCCGGTGGACGTGCCGCCTGCGACGAGAATGTTGCGCCGGTCGGCGACGGCCTGACGCAGGATCGCGGCCTGGTCGGCCGACATGATCTCGGCCGCGACATAGTCCTGCAGCGTAAAGACCGCGATGGCGGGCTTGCGAATCGCGAAGGCCGGAGCTGCGACGACGGGCGGCAGCAAACCCTCGAACCGCTCTCCCGTTTCGGGCAACTCGGCGGAGACGCGCGGGCGACCGGAGTGAACCTCGGCGCCGACATGGTGTGCGACCAAGCGCACGATGCGCTCGCCATCGGCGGCGGACAAGCGCTCTCCCGTATCGGAAAGTCCCCCGGATAGGCGGTCGATCCAGAGCCGCCCGTCGGGATTGAGCATCACCTCGACGATCGACGGGTCTTCCAGGAATCCTTCGATGGCGGGGCCGAGAGCGGTGCGCAACATGCGCGCGCCGCGAAGTATCGCCTCGGATTTTTGGTGAGAAACCGCCATGTCGTCCCCGTTCCGTGCGGGACCGCCGACAAGCGGCCCTGGATCGGGGATGAGTAGAAGAGGCAGAAATTGGGGCGTTGCAACAACCGGAATGTGGTCGTAGCGTTCTGGCGTACAAAGACAGGGGAACGGCGGAACGGATGAATACTTGTGATGCGGCGCGCGATGATTATTCCGCGTCCGCGACGCCTGATACGTCTTCCGAAATTTCCTGACGCAGCTTCGGTCCCTTGGCGAGTCGCCGGCCGAGCGCAGCGACGAAGGCGTCATATCGCTCGCCTGCCTGAGCGCGCGCAGCGGCCTGAGCAGGTTCCGGCAACGGCGGATTGGTCGTCAACCAGAACCGGACGAAGACGGCCAGCATTTCGACGGAGATGCCAAGGTCGCGTTCCATTCGCGTCATGCGCCGATCGACCTGGTCGAGACGCTTGGTGATCGCTGCTTCCTGCCGTTCGGCGGCGTCGGGCGACAGGAAGGAAGCGATGGCCGCTTCGGCAATCAGGGAGCGTGATTGATCGCGCCGTGCGGCATAGCCCGCCAGCGCCTTCATGATGTCCGGATCGAGATAGACCGACAGGCGCCGCTTCTTTGATGGCTTCGTCATCGGCGCCTCACAGGTCCATGCCGTCATTGGGGTCGAGGGAGACCTGGCGGGCGACGCCCTGCATGACCTGGTTCATCCGGCTCATCCGGGCGCTGTCGTCTTCCTCCTCGTCGCCGAAATCGGCCGCGAACTCGTTGTCGATCGGAGCCTTCTTCTCGACGGTCCCGGGTTTGTTCAGTTCGGGCTGGTGGCGGCGTTCCGAGCCGGTCGGGTCCTCGTCGTCGCCCTGGCCATCTTTTGCGGCGGCGCCCTCAGTCTCCGGCTGCGGTGGCAGCGGCATCTTGCTCCAGTCGTCCGGCTTTCCCGCCGCTGTCTTTGCCAGCGCCGGCGGTGGAAGAATGCGTTCCTGAAACCTGCGATCCTCGAAGTAGCGGGCCTTCTTCGCCCGGATCGGCGGTATGCCCGCCACCATGACAATCTCGTCCGCAGGTGGGAGCTGCATGACCTCGCCGGGCGTCAGCAGCGGTCGTGCGGTCTCAGAGCGCGAGACCATCAGATGGCCGAGCCAGGGGCTGAGCCTGTGCCCGGCATAGTTCCGCATCGCCCGCATCTCGGTTGCGGTGCCGAGCGCATCGGAGACGCGCTTGGCCGTCCGCTCGTCGTTGGTCGCGAAGCTGACGCGCACATGGCAGTTGTCGAGGATCGAGTTGTTCGGCCCATAGGCCTTCTCGATCTGATTCAGCGACTGCGCGATGAGAAAGCTCTTCAGGCCGTAGCCGGCCATGAACGCCAGCGCGGACTCGAAGAAGTCGAGGCGGCCGAGTGCCGGGAACTCGTCGAGCATGAGGAGCAGGCGGTGCCGCCCGCCCTTGGCCTGCAGATCCTCGGTCAGTCGCCGGCCGACCTGATTGAGGATCAGCCGGATCAGCGGCTTGGTGCGCGCGATGTCGGAGGGCGGGACCACAAGGTAGAGTGTCGACGGCCGCACGCTGCCGACGATGTCGGTGATGCGCCAGTCGCAGCGGCGCGTGACGGCCGCCACGACGGGGTCGCGGTAGAGCCCGAGGAAGGACATGGCGGTCGACAGCACGCCCGAGCGCTCGTTGTCGGATTTGTTCAGCAGCTCCCGGGCGGCGGAGGCTATGACCGGATGTGGTCCGGCCGCACCGAGATGGGCGGTCCTCATCATGGCGGCAAGCGTCGACTCGATCGGCCGCTTCGGATCGGACAGGAAGGAGGCCACGCCGGCGAGCGTCTTGTCGGCCTCGGCATAGAGGACGTGCAGGATGGCGCCGACGAGGAGCGCGTGACTGGTCTTCTCCCAATGATTCCGCTTTTCCAGCGACCCTTCGGGATCGACCAGGATGTCGGCGATGTTCTGAACGTCGCGAACTTCCCATTCACCGCGACGGACTTCGAGCAGCGGATTGTAGGCGGCCGACTTCACGTTGGTCGGGTCAAAGAGCAGCACCCGGCCGTGCCGCGCGCGGAAGCCGGCCGTGAGCTGCCAGTTCTCGCCCTTGATGTCGTGGACGATGGCGGAGCCCGGCCAGGTCAGCAGCGACGGTACGACGAGACCGACGCCCTTGCCGGAACGGGTCGGCGCAAAGCAGAGCACATGCTCGGGTCCGTCGTGGCGGAGATAGGTGTGATCGAGCTTGCCGAGCACGACGCCGTCGGGTCCGAGCAACCCAGCGGATTTCACCTCATCGGGCCGTGCCCAGCGCGCGGAACCGTAGGTCTCGACGTTCTTGGCCTCGCGGGCTCGCCAGACCGACATGCCGATCGCGACCGCGATCGCGATGAAGCCGCCGGATGCCGCGATGTAGGCGCCCTCGACGAAGATCGGCGGCGCGTAGGCATCGTAGAAGTACCACCACCAAAAGAAGGCGGGCGGATAGTAGATGGGCCAGCCGAACAGCTCGAACCACGGCCGGCCGAGCTGTGGTTGGAAGCCGAGCTGCCAGGCCGTCCACTGCGTCGCGGTCCAGGTCGTCGTGAGCACGATCAGGAAGACGACCAGGATCTGGCCCCAGAGAATCTTGGTGGCGGACATTGCGGGGTCCTTTCTTCATGAAGAGTGGCGGTCACAGGCCGAGCCCCCGCTTGCGGCCGAAGCTCCAGTCGATGCCGCCGTCGCTGCGCGCGAGGCCGGAGACATGGCGGCCGAGCTGCTTTTCGAGTGAGGGGGACCAGGGCACGAGTTGGAAGCCGAGGCCGTCGTCGATCATCGCGAACCGGCCGGAGGCGAGCGCGAAGCGCTGCCGGTAGGTGCCGGAGACATATTCGCCGGTCGAAGCGCTCGTCAGCGGCCGTCCGCTCTCCGACGCCAGCTTTTCGCTGAGCGCATCCAGTTCACGCCGGCGCAGGGTCTCGATAAGATTGCGGCTGAAGCTGACCCCGCGCCCCTGACGCTCGGCGAGGCCTTGCCCGATCAGATGCTCGGCGCGGCGGTCCAGAGCCTCGCGCACCTCCGCGCCGAAGCCGCCGCCACCGAGGGCGACCGGCTCGCGGGCAATTGCCTGACGGTCGAGCCAAGTGGCGCCGGTCGCCGTGATCTGCCGCTCGATCGAGAGGTCCGAGCGGACCGCCAGCGCCACGCGCCGCCGGCCCTGGGCGTCGTCGAACTTGCGCAGTTCGACGATGGCGCCCGGTGTGCCATCGCCTGCAGCATCGAGATCGGGCAGCTTGATGTGGTGGGTGCGCCCGTCGGCGCCATCGACCACGGCATAGGCCGTGCCCTTCAGCTCGTCGTCGAGGCCACGAGCGACCAACCGGCCGACGACGGGATCGTCCAGGCTCTCGCCGGCAAGCACATAATTGGCCGAGCCACGCTCGATGCCCCGCTCGGCCAGGCCGCGATGAATGCGCTTGATGACGTCGCCGCGTTCGCCCATCTCTCGCAGCGTTGGCTCAGCGTGCTCCGACATGGCCCATTGGCCGGGGCCGATCTGGTTGGCGAGGCCGAGCGATTCCAGCTTGCGTAGTCGCCCGACCTTGAGCGCATGGAACTCGTCGGGCTGGCGGTCGGGATGCGGCGCGAGGTCGATGACGCCGGTGCGGGTGCTGTCGCGCGCGAGCTGCCGGTCGAGGTTGGTCCAACGCTCGGCAGCTATCTGGCGTTCGAGCGTGCGGCGGATCTCCTGATCGGTGCGGGGGCCGAGCTCCTGCGTGATCAGGTCGCGCGCCCGATCGCGCATGCCCTCCTTGATGTAGTCGCGCGAAATGACGAGGTTCTCGCCGTCCTCGCGCACGCCGCGCACGATCAGGTGGACGTGCGGATGCTCGGTGTTCCAATGATCGACGCCGACCCAATCGAGCTTCGTGCCGAGGTCCTTTTCCATCTGCCCGACGAGGTCGCGGGCGAAGGACTTGAGGTCGGACATCTCCAAAGCGTCGTCGGGCGAGACGATGAAGCGGAAATGATGCCGGTCATCCTCGCACCGCTCCGCGAACGCTTGTCGATCGGCATCGTCCGTGCCGGGGCCGAACAGCCGGGCCTTCTCTCCGTCCCGGGTGACGCCCTCGCGGCCTAGATAGCTGAGGTGGGTCGCAAGCGGCGCGCTCCGTCCGCCGTGACGGACGACACGCGCCTTGACGACGGCGTCGCGCGAGCGGGACGTAATGAACCGGTTGGCCTGCACCGACGCGCGCTGGCCCCGGCCGAACCGGGAGCGGTGGTTCGGCCCGATCGTCCCCTTGCGGGAGACCGAGCCGCCGGCGCGCTGGGCCGCCGCCAGCGCCTGCGCGATGAAGGGTCTGGCGCGCTGCGCGCTGGTCGAGCGGATGCGGCCTGGCCGGATGCGGAAATCGTCCTCGCCACTCATGGCCGCGATCCCGCACATCGCGCAACGGCGCTGATTTTCTTCTGAAATTGTCGAAGCCGCAGGCTGCGCCGATCAGGCGCACCTCGCGAATTCGCCGCGTAAGCCCCTGAAAAAACACGACCGAACCGAAGCGCACATCGCGCCCCTTTATCCTGCCATCGTGCGGTCGTGTTGCCTCGCTTCCCCCTCAACGCTCTCCATGATGCGCCGGGGCACGCCAAACTGCGATCCGGTGGAGGCGCCATCATCGCGGACCTCCAGCATCGCGTCGCACAACAAACAGGCCGGGGGACTGCGGCATGATCGCGGAAACCTCGCGCGGCGGAGCCGCAGCCGGAGGGTCTTCAGAACGGCCCCCGGTCTGCGCCCGATCAGCAGAGGTCGTGCCGTTGGCGCGCGCGATGAACAGCGGGGCGCGCGTCCACGCCAGCGGATCGGCGGTCGCGACAGTGACGGTTCCGGCGATCTCGCCGCCGCCGACAAGAGGTGCGAGGGCCGCGACATAGGCCCGCGTTTCCGCCGGTAACGCACGGCCGTCCGCAAGATATTCGTCGTAGCGACCGGGACCGGCGTTGTAGGCCGCAAGGAAGCCCGGCGAGCCGTAACGGTCGTGCATTTCGCGCAGATAGGCCGCGCCTGCCAGGATGTTGTCGCGCGGGTCGTAGGGGTCGGTACCGAGAGACAAGCGGATGCGCAGCGCCGCCCAGGTATCGGGCATGATCTGCATGAGCCCCATCGCACCCGCTCGGGAGATCGCGCGCACGTCGCCCGCGCTTTCGGCGCGCATGACGGCGCGAATCCAGGCCGCCGGAACGCCGAAGCGCTGCGAGGCCTCGGCAACATAGGCGGCGATCGGATCGGCAGGATCGGTTCGCTCGACCGGCGCGCTCTGAGCCAGAGCGGCGGCGGGCAATCCTGCGCCGAAAAGCAGACCGGAAAGGAGAAGGATGGCGAGATTCCGGGCGGCATGCGTCCGCCCGGAATCCACGAAGCACCTGTGCGGTGAGTGAAGCGTCCGCATGGCCTCAGTCCCGCTCGCCGCGCTTCGGCGGACGGTTCCAGTGGAGGCCCCAAGTCGTCTTATCGTCGCCGGATTGGAACAGATTGGCGCGCACTGGCTGCGCGAAGACGGGATCGTCGAGGAGCAGCGAGACATATTCGCCGGCCTTCTCGCCGGTCCGCTTCCAGCCGGCGCCGACCTCGGGGCCATCTTCGTCGCCGAGATGGACGCGGTAGTCCGGCGCGTTTTCGGCGTCGGAAGGTTCGGCCGGAAAGAGAGAAAGCGCGGCGTCGAGGGTGAGCGTGCGGACGCGGCCGGAATAGCCGGACTTCGTGCGGGTGAACTGACCGATCTGTGGCATGGGAAGGTTCCTTCTGCTGCTTGTGAGGGAGAGGTTCGGCGCGCCCCTCAACGTGTTTGGGCGCGCCATTCGAAGTGGCCGCTGTCGTCTTCGTCGGTCCACACCGGCATCGCGCGGCCAATGATCGAGTTGGTGGGAATGGGACCGAAGTAGCGGCCGTCGAGGCTGTCGCGGACGGACCAGTTCATGAGGAAGATCTCGCCGTCCGCGATGCGCCGGCAGCCCTGCCAGACCGGCAGATCGCGGCCGAGGCGGTCACGCCGCAGCGCCTCTCCCATCGTGATGCCATCGACGGAGATGCGTGCGCCGGTTCGGCAGACCTGCTGCCCCGGAAGGCCGGCAACGCGCTTCATCAATGGGACGCCGCGCGGCAGGTAGCCGCGCTCGGCGAGAAATGTGGCGAGCGGTTCGGGAGCGGCCACGGCGACCAGGTCAGTCACTTCGAGACGCGGTGATCGGTCGACGGAATAGAGCCCGATCGGCGTGCTGGCCGAGGCGTTCCAAATCAGCTTTGGCGCAATGTGGATGAACGACAGGCCGCCGATCAGCATCACGGCGAAATACGTCGTCATGACGTAGCCGAAGCGGGTCATGGCTCGGCGCTCCGGCGCTTCAGGAATGCCAGATGCTGCTCGAACGTGTAGGCACGAGGCTCGTGGCCTGCCGTCAGGCGGTTGTGGATGTGCCGCCAATGATCGGGCGAGACCGCTGCCGGATCGATGTTGCGCGCTTCGATGGCGTCGATGAGTTGGAGTACGTGCTCGACCTTCGGCCAGCCTTCGAGCTTGAGCAGGATGTCGCCGCCAGGGCGCACGAACGGCAGCGTCTGATAGGGTTGGCGTGGCGAGACGGCGCGCACGATGTCGATGCGCGAGATGATCGTGCCGAAGTCGTTGGAGGCCCAGCGGACGAACGCGAAGATGCTGCCCGGCTGGTAGGAGAGGACACGCCGGCGGCGATCCAGAATCTGTTCGTGGATGTCGTCTCCGAACCGGATCCAATATTCGATCTTCTTCTCAATCCAGGTCAGTTCGACATGAGTCAGATGGTCGGACGGGAGCGCGGACGGCGACGGGCCGCTGCGCACGCGCGAGGCCGCGGTGCCGGTCATGATGGGTCTCCTTCGGTCGGGGGAAATTCGCGCGCGAACAGGTCGCGCAGCATGTCGGCGACTGTGACGCCGCGCCGGAATGCCGCGATCTTGATGCGCCCGCGCAATTCGGAGGTGACGTCAATGGTCAATCGCGCCGAGAACGCGGCGGTGCCCGGGTCGCGCGCAGGCGGCGGCGCTGACGATTTGATCCAGTGCTCAGCATCACCGGGTCGGGCAGCGAAGCCGCGTTTCTGAGACGGCCCGGTCATAGTCCGAGCCTCCCGACCTCGACGCACAGCGCGGCGATCTCGCGTGCAGCCGGACTGTCGTCGTCGACCTCCGACACGAGGCGTCCGGACTGCGCCGTATCGGCGAAGGCGACGCGCTGGCCGATGGTGGATGCCAGCACCGGCGGGTCGTGATCGGCCAGCGTCTCGGCCGTTTCGCGGGCGATGACGGTTCGCGCGCCGCATCGGTTCAACACGAAGCGGGCCGCGAGCTGCGGACGATAGATGCGCGCCTCACCGAGCAGCGCCAGCATCTCGGCCGAAGCCCAGCCGTCGAATGGCGATGGCTGCACCGGGATCAGCACGAGATCGGCGGCGAGCAATGCGGAACGCATCAGCCCGGCGACACGGGGCGGCCCGTCGATGACGATGTGATCGGCGTCGCGCGCCAGCTCCGGCGCCTCGCGATGGAGCGTGTCACGCGCCAGGCCGACGACGCCGAACAGGCGCGGCAGGCGCTCGCGCGCGCGTTGCTGTGACCAGTCGAGCGCGGAGCCTTGCGGGTCGGCGTCGATCACGGTGACGCGCTGACCGCGTCTCGCCCATTCGCCGGCAAGGTGCAGCGCGAGCGTCGTCTTGCCGACACCACCCTTCTGATTGAGGAGCGCGACGATCATGACGCGCTCCCGGCCGCTGGCCGGCGGTTATCCGCAGGCGGGCAGAACGCGGCACCCGTTAGAAGAATTCCGTAGGAATTCTGGTTAGAGAAGTTACGGGCGCCGCAAGCTTTTGATTCGATGCGCGGAATCATCGATTCCGGTCCCCGATAGCACGAGGATCGGGTCCCCGATGGCACGATAGGCGCGGTCCCTGATAGCACGAGGCAATTCACAGCTTATCCCCAGGGCGAGTGTTGGAACGGCGACGTCGCGGCGCGCCGAACGGCGCCGGATTGGTCGGGGTGAAGGAAAGGCGTTCGGGGCCGCTGGCCGGCTGCTCGATGGTCAGCCGGTAACCGGGCAGCGCCTGACGGCGGACGATGTCGCGCAGGTCGTAGGCGAAGTGCTTGAGCGGCGAGAGCGAGCCGGACTTGGCGTGGAGGTGGATGAAGTCGAAGCTCCAGCCGAACTCCTGGCGGCCGCCATGCTTGCGCACGAGCCGGTAGAGCCAGCGTTCGAGCCCGCCCGTGAGATCGAAGTAGGCGCGGTCGATCGTCAGCACGAGCGCGTCGTCGAGGACCGCGGCGTAGAACCAGTCGGGCACGATCAGCTCGAGGCCAAGGGGCCGTCCTCGGCTGTCGGCTTTCTCCTTCCACTCGTTAATCCAGGAGAAGCGGTGCATCCGCCGCTCGGTGGGCTGGCGGATCGATGTGGCGACGGTGGTTGACTGGAGGCGGTCGAGCGCGGCCTTGAGGCGGTCGTAGTCGCGCAGCGACACGCCGCGGCCGATGAAGTTCAGGATCTCATACGGGGTGGTGCCCATGAGCCGCGACGGGCGTAGGCCGGCGTCGCGTGCTTCGACGATCTGGGAGGCTGCCCAGATCAGCACGTCTGCGTCCCAGATGGTCGCCATGCCATGCTCGGGGACGGCTTCGACGCGGATGACGGTCGAGCCCGCCTTGAAGTCGATCGGCGCTAGGCGCTTCGACTTGGCGAGCGAGAAGAACGGATAGGCCATGAGGTCCTGCGCATCTCGCGGCGCGAGGTCGCCGGGCAGCGCCCGGAAGAGATCGAGCTGCTCGCGTTCGCTACTGTGATGGCGGGACGACATGCCGGCACGTCTCAGCGCGCGTGGCGGCCGGCTTGGACCGGCGTCGTCGGTTCATGACGCTTGGCGGGAAGGACGGCGCCGCGCGGATCCGACGTGGATGTGACGGCGCCCCGATCGGCCCAGGCCTGCAGGTCGTCGATGGCGTAGACGACACGGCCGCCGAGCTTGCGATACGCCGGGCCGGTTCCGTAGGTCCGGTGTTTTTCCAGCGTGCGGCCGGACAGACCTAAGAAACGAGCGGCTTCAGGGGTGCGCAGAAAGCGCGGCGGCAAACCGGCGAGGTTGGCGGACATGATCGGGCCTCCGGGGCGTTCGTTGAGGCCGCTGGCGATCAGCGGCGGGCGAAGGCCACGGTGGCGAAGAGCTGCTGTCTGGGGGGATGGTGAAGATCGAGGGGGCTATTTCGCACCCCCTGCGATGGAGCGCCGTCAGCGCCGTCGGCGTCGACGCAGCAGATCACGATAGCCGCCATCGACCATGGCGAGGCCATCGCGCACGAGCCGAATGGTGGAATCGCGAAGCGCCGATGTTTTCCAGGAGTCGGAGGCGACGCGGGACACGCCGAACATCACCTCCGCGATCTCCCGGTAGGTCGCACGGCAGGCGCGGCCGTCAAAGGCCCGCAGCATGTGACGGAGGCGCTGCCGGCGCTGAAGCGTCACGCGCAGATCGGCGGGCGGAGGCGGCGCTTGGAGACGGCCCCAGAGGCGCGCGATGGCCTCGATCCGATCTGGTGCATCAGTGTCCAGCGGGACGACCGCGGCCAGCGGCTGGTCGGGTTCGATGCCGCCGAGCAGCACGACATGGACTGCGTCGGCGCCGTCGCCGTGGATTGCGTGGAGTTCGTGCGCGCTGCGGTGCGTTGCGCTCGGATCAAGCGCGGGCAGTGGTGCGCCGGCCGAGCCAAGGGATGGCGACGCGATCAGCAGAACCTTTCCAAGGTCGGCCTCCGTCGTCCAGTGAACCGGCTCCTCGATGGCGCTGTGACTTGGGTGGGCAGGGAAATTGCAACCCCCAGCGCAGGCGGAACGACGTGGTCGCCTGCTTAGGGTCATCCATCTCTTTCAACGCCTTTGCATAGTCGCGCTGGTAATCGACATTTCGGCGCAAGCATTCCCACGCCAGGTCGGAAATGCCGAGATCGTCGAAATAGTCGTAACTGGTCGAAGCTCGCCACTGCGATGGGTCCGGCGCCATCGATTACCTCCTGGCTCACATGGTTCATGTCTCCGGGCCGGATACGATTCCCGGTTGAGCTGGATCAGGGAAGACCCGGAAAAAGCGCCGCGTGATCGCTGCGGCGCATCGCGGACCCGTTCAGTGATGGCCGCGCCGAAGCAGGTCGCGGTAACCGTGTTCGGTCATCCATCGGGCGCGCAGGAGATGGCATTCATGGATGTGCCGAGCGCGCTCGGGATCATCACGGGGGTCAATGCCGAACAAAATGGTAACCGCCTCGCGCCAGTCCGCGCCCTCGGCATCGGCGTCGAGCAGGCGAACGTAGAGCTTCAAATGTTTGATGTCGTAGTCGGTCAGCGACGCGCCTCCGGGCGGTTCGTCAAGAAAATCCGGCGCGGTCATGATGGGTCCCCCGACACATCAACGGCGACAGCCATTCGATTCCGGGTCGATTTTATCGAAGTTTTGAATTGTCGTAAGCTGCACGAGTAGACATCGCGTGATGCAGCGCAGACATCACTGCGCGCCGCACTGTCAATCTTCGTCGGCGTCCTGCCGCTCAGCCCGTTCAAAAAACGCGACCGGATCGATTTCAAGCACGATCGCCAGCTTTTCCAGCATATCGATCGTCGCGGCGTGCTGTTCCCGCTCAAGCATGCCGACATAGTTGCGATTGATCTCGGCACGATCGGCAAGTTCCTCCTGCGACAAGCCCTTGGCGTGTCTCAGTCGACGCAAATTTCTGGCGACAGTCTCCCGCAATCTCATGCGGAGAGGTCGCCGTTTCCCCTAATATACTGCCACCTAGTAAACTAGTGATTCGTACATGAGAAAAGGCCCGGAGTCATTTTTCCGGGATGATCGGGAGCTTTCGGCCGCCTGCAGGACCGGATTCCCACCGGCGTGATGCCCCGCCCGGTGATCCGGACGGGGCATCGGTGGTGGCTCAGTCGCCATTGCGGCGGTTGGGCCGGGACCAGATGAGGCTGTAACCGTCGCCATCCTCGTCGTCGAAAAGGTTGGCATAGATCGGAGCGTTGAAGCTCGGGTCGTCCAGCTTCAGGCCGAGATAGTCGCGGCCCTCGTTGGAGCGCTTGGACCAGGCGGCGCCGATCTCGGCTCGGCCGACGAAGACGCGGTGGCTGGGAGCGTTCTCGCCGGTGGAGCGGGCGTCGGGGACGATGCGGACGTTCTTGGTCTGGACGCTGAGGGTGACGATTTCGCCGGTGAACTCGTTCGAGCCGGTCTTCTTGAAGGTGCCGATGGTCGCCATGGGAAGTCTCCTTGATCTGTCCTTCGAGCCCGCACCATTGCGGCCTCGATGGTGATCGACCGGCCGGAGGCGATCGACGGCGCACCCGCAGGGCTTCAGACAGCAGAGGAGGAACTTTCTTGTCCCGCGAGGAATGACGGCGTAGCCGGCAGGGGAAGAAAGTTTTGACGGCGCTGTTGCGCCATAGGCGATCGAGGCGAAGCCGCCCTTCGGCCAGATACACCCATCGAAGAGGCCGTCTTGGAGCGCTCGACCGGGCAGAGCCGATCAATGGAGACGGTGGCGACCCCCTCGGTGCCCGGTGAATACGCGGCGCTAATGCCGGCGGTCCTTGTCTCCCGGTCCCGACGCAGCGCGTGCATCGGTTCTCACGCCATGCTTCCGGGCAGAACGCTAAAGCTCCTGCACCATCAATGTGCCGAGTCATCGACGCCCGCTGGTCAAGATTGCTTAACTGGCCGTCGCCTCCCGGCCCGAATCTAACGGCCCATCGCCGCCCGATCCCTGCCTGTTCCACGATGCTGAGGACGGCTTCGATATGCCTCTGGTCCCCCGCGACGTTGCGAGGATGTCAGCCCCGAGCGAGGTTCAGCCCGGATCGGGGCGGGCTCGGCGCCCGCGATCCGAATCCAGGCCGTCGCGCCGATAGCGATGGCGCCGATCACGGAGAAGATGAACTGCCAGGTCTCCGAAGGCATGGCATGCTTCGCGATACCGTGAACGGCATGGTAGCCGGCGATGGCCGCCGGTGCCGCGAAGACAAGTCCGATGGTCAGCCGGAGCCAGACCGGACGCACTAGGGCGAAGAGGAACTGGCCGATGCCGAGCATCAGCCCGGCGGCGAGGAGCCCGACGACGATGCTGCCGGGCCAGCCCGCGCCAGTGCCATACGCCCACGTGCCGACGGTGATGCCCGCGAAGAAGGGCAGCGCGTAGATAGCGAGAGTGAAGAGCAGCCAGCAGACGACGCCGATGGCTGTGATGCTCAAGAGAATGCCGAGTACCATGGTGGTGTGCTCCGTAAGATGAAGGTCTACGGTCGCGCCTTCCACCACCACCACGGCGCAGATGTCAGTATAGCCGAAGTTGAGTGATGACGGCAGCGGAAATCCGCCGGGATTTCCGCTCGGCCGAGCGGACCGTCGCCCTCAAGGGGCGAATGGATCGACTTCGCGGACGACCGCCGAGGTGTCTCCGTCGTATTCGGACGCCGGCATGACGCTCATCGTGCCGTCGCCGGCTTTGAAGATCACGATCGCGACCATGAGCGTTGTGGCGAGGCTGAAGGCGAAGGCGTGAGCATCGTTGTGGGACATCGATCCGGCTCCTGTTGTGGAGGCGGGGGACCATCCCCCGCGCGACAGGCGCCCGATGTGTCCGGCCAAGGGCCGCAATCACCGCAGGGGCGAAGCCTCAAGGCCGCACGCTCGCGTAGCGGACCCTTCACGGGTTGATGGCGCCAGGCCCTCGGCCGGACCAAGGATCAGCGCAAGGAAGCGGGGGTGGTGCATCGCTTCGCGGAGATGGTAGAGGAATGATCTCTCAAACAGCTCTGCCGCTCAGGACTCACGCCCGAATTGTGATCCGCCTCGTGCAGCCGGGGGCAGATGACATGAGGATGGTGGCGGAGAGTGGCCGACGGATTCTACATACCAGACGGCAATGAGGCACTGCGGGACGACATCCCGGCGGTCGTGGAGCTGATCGAGCGAACCGCGCGGTGGGTCAATCCGGAGACATTTCGGCGCTTGCCGGTGTGGGCGCCGCACACCGCTCGCGGACGACCGCTTTACGATGCGGGATGGACCCGCCGCTATACCAACACCCGAAAGGCGACCGTGGTCACCGCAGAGAAGTTCGAAGGCAACGTCGCTGCGCTCCAAGCGCTGGTGGCCGCCCTCGACGTGGCGTCACCCAAGCCCAAGAATTGGACCGTCTGCCATATCTGGGGATACGACGATCCGTCGTTCGCGCAGCAGAGCAGCGTCGTGCAAGATCCGCGATACTTCTCGTGCGTCGCCAACATGGTGTGGTTGCCCACGCCGCTGAAAGGCTTCACCGACACGCTTCCGGAAATCAAGGCCATGCTCCGGGTCTGCGCTTTCCATCTCTATGGATGGGCTTGCGAGCATCCCTCGGTCGCCGAGCAGGCCGCCAAAGTGACGTCTGGATGGATTCCTGACGGGTATCCGAAGAGTTGGCCGAGTCCTGATCGCCCCGGTGTGCTGCCGCCAGGCACCGCGCCGTTCAGCGAGCGGATCGCGCGCGAGATCGCCAAGCGCAAACGGAAGATCAAGATCGATATCGAGAACGCGACGTTCCTGCATTATCCGAAGGCGGAGGTCATCGGCGTGCTGAATTTCTGGGGCATCGAGCTGGGCTAGGCGGCGCTCACGCGCCGCCACTGCCGAACTTCCAGACCGGGATGCCGAACTTGCGCGCCTTGTCGGCGAAATTGTCCTGGATGCCGGTGCCGGGGAACACCATCACGCCGATCGGCAGGACGGCGAGCATCTGATCGTTGCGTTTGAACGGCGCGGCTTTGGCGTGCTTCGTCCAGTCGGGCTTGAACGCGATCTGCGGAACCTTGCGGTGATCCGCCCAGCGAGCGGCGATGCGTTCGGCGCCCTTCGGTGATCCACCGTGCAACAGCACCATGTCGGGATGCTTGGCGTGGACCTGGTCGAGCTTGGCCCAGATCAGCCGGTGATCGTTGAAGTCGAGGCCGCCGGTGACGGCGATCTTCGGACCCGCCGGGATCATCACCTCGCTCTCTGCCCGGCGCTTAGCGGCGAGAAAATCGCGGCTGTCGATCATCGCTGAGGTCATGGCGCGGTGATTGACCATCGAGCCGTTGCGTGGCCGCCAGGATGATCCGGTGTGGCGCTCGAAGTGTTCTGCGGCCTGATCGCGCATCAGTTCGAAGGCGTTGCGGCGCTCGATCATGGTCTGCCCTTCGGCGGTGAGACGCTCGAGTTCTACCGACCTCACCTCCGAGCCGTCCTGTTCGCGCTGGCCGCGACGCTGCGCCTGCTCATTGTCATCGAGTTCGCGTTCGATCCGGTCGGTGGCGCGATGGAAGAGGTTGACGGTCGACCAGAGGAGGTCATCGAGGTCGGGTTCGAGGCGGGTGTCCTCGAGGGTGGCGATCAGGGCGTCGAAGATGTCGGCGATGGCCCCGGCGACCGCATCGCCTTCGGGAAGTGGCCTCGGATCGGGTTCGTCCTGAAAGGGACGAAAGCCGTAGAGCTGGAGTTCTGTGAGGACATGGTCGGTGGGGGATGAGGCGTGGTGCGGTTCGAAGCCGTCGTCATGTTCGTTCGCCATGGGATGCTCCTTCGTCGGTTCGACCGCGACCCTCGCGGCCTTCTGGCGACGAAAGCCGTCGGGCGGGCCGGACCTGCACCCGGAGCGTCAGCGCAGGGCCAAGCATCGCGCCGGATGGCGAAGGCCGGCTATTTTGTTTCGCGATGGAAAGCGCTCCTCTGGAGCGCGCCGGAAAATAGCCGGGCGCAGCCATTGCCGGTCCGGGCTGCTTGACGGCCGATCGCCCTCTCGAAGGCCGGGTCGCGGTCCTCTCCGGCGCAACGGGATGCAGCCTCGTGCGAAACCCGTGGCGGCCACCGCTGCCCCGCGCTTGTCCCTTCCGGCTATGCCGCCAAGGCGAGAAAACGGGCGACGTCCTCCGGGGCGAGCTGCTGACGGATCGCTGCCCGCAGCGCGCCGACGCCGAGGGTGCGGAGATCCTCGTTGAAGTCCCCAAGCGTTGGAGAAAGCACGATCGCCTCGATGCCGGCCGTCCGCGCCCGTTCGACCAGGCTATCGCGTGCGCCATCTCCGGCCGGATCATCGTCGCGAGCGATGTAGAGTCGGCGAAGTGGCGCGCGGAACAGGATGGCGGCAAGGTGTGCGGCCGAGAGCGCAGCCGCCATTGGCAGGCCCGGTAAGGCCACGCGGAGTGAAAGGATCGTCTCGATGCCTTCGCCCGCCGCGATCACATCGTGCGCCGTGCCGAACCGGACCGCATGACCGAGGAGATCGCCCATTGCCCGCCGCGGTGTGTCGATTGGCGCCTTGCCGCTCCCTTCGGGGCTGAGCCAGGTGCGATGTACGCCCGTGATCCGGCCGTCGAGATCGGTGACGGACGCGATCATCGCCGGCCAGGTCTCGGTCGGCGAATGCTCGTCCGGCCGGTAGTAGCAGCGTGGATGGAAGCGGAGCGAGCCGGTTCCGTGCAAAGCCGTGATGCCGCGCTTCCGTAGATACGCCTCTACGATAGTGCCCGTAATCGGCCGCGACATTGCGAAGAGCCGTCGTGCGGCCTCCGGAGACCCGGCGGGTGCCGATGCCGGGCGTCGTTGGTGGTCCGGGTCCGGCTCCGGATGCGGCAGGCTCAGGAAGGTTCGGGCCTCTTCGGCGACGTCCTTGAAGTCGATCAGCCCGCAGCTTTCGCGGATGACATCGAGGAGATCGCCGTGTTCGCCGGTGGCGGCGTCGGTCCATTTACCCGCCGCGCCCCTGCCAGAACCGGCTCCCTTCAGGCGGACAAACATCGAGCGGCCCGGTGTGTTGCGGACGTCGCCGACCAGCCAGTAGCGGCCCTCGCGATGTCCGGCCGAGAGATAGTGCCGGCACACAACCTCGGCCTGTCGTCCAAGACGCTGAACCAGTTCGGATGCGTCGCGGCGGGCCATTTACACGGCCTCCCGCTCGGCGATCCGCTGGACGGGATAGCGCTCCATGACCTTCGAAAGCACGGCCGGCCCACTCGCGTCCGTCGGCACGAACATGCGCAGCTTCCAGGAGATGATCTCATGGAAAAGGCCGTAAGCACTGAGGCGCTCGCGCATCGTGTCGGTGAAGCCGGAAAGTTCGATGCGGTTGGCGCCCATGACGCGGACGCGGCGGAGTTGGAGGTCCTCGGCGAGGTCGAGGATGGTCTTGCCGTCGATCAGGGCCGCGAAGGCGTCATCCGGTGCCAGCGTGCCGGCTCCCATTGCCAGCGCGCCTGCGACCCAGGCGGGCGAAACCTTGCGTCCGATGATGCGCTCGCCGTCGTCGGTCTGCAGCCGGTAGACGCGCGTCGACTCGTTCGGCAGGCGTTTCCAGATCGGCAGCAGCAGGCCGGCGACGACATGGATCGCGCTGTCGGAGAAAGCCGGCACGTCGGCGACCTCGCCGGTCCACGCCGATGCGAAGGCCGCGCGGTCGGCTTCGACCCAGTGGCTTTCCGCCATCATGGTCAGCGAGGCGTGATGCTGCTCCATCGGCCGGATCAGCCGGACGCGGCGCTCGATCTCGCCGTCATCCAACATCAGCGATGACGCTGGCATCTGAACGGCGGCGCGGCCGGAGCGATCGTTGACCAGCAGCATCGCCCGACGATCGGACAGCAGGTCCATCGCCTCGTCGAGCGTGACCGGCCGGTTGCGCTCCCGCTGCGTGATCGTCAGCAGGCGGGTTTCCGCCCCCGTACCCGGGTGGACGTGAATGGTGCGCCGGTCGGTGACGACGAAGCTCTCCGCCCTCAGCGTTTCCAGTCCGACGTCGTAGGTGCCCGAGGCGATGGCGCCCTCGATCTTGGCGTTGAGGAGCTGCTCGAACGCCGTGAAGAGGATGCCTTGCAGTTCGATCGTCAGGGCGAGCAGGCGGTTGAGGAACGTCGTGATCGGCGGCAGCTCGTCCTTGATGCCATTTGAGTCCATCAGCGAAAGGCCGGTCGCGTCTTCGAACATCTGGAGCGTGCAGCCTTCGACCTTGCCGCGCACGAGCAGCAGGTAGAGCTGACGCAACGCATCGCGGGCATAGTGGCTCTCCAAATTGTCCTCGGGGCGGAACAGGCCCTGGCCGCCTGTCTGACGCTGGCCCCGCGTGATCGCGCCCAGGGTGTCGAGACGCCTGGCGATCGTGGAGAGGAATCGCTTCTCGGCCTTCACGTCGGTCGCGATGGGGCGAAAGAGCGGCGGCTGCGCCTGGTTGGTGCGATTGGTGCGGCCGAGGCCCTGAATTGCGGCGTCGGCCTTCCAACCCGGCTCCAACAGATAGTGGACGCGCAGCCGGCGATTTCGGGCGGACAGCTCGGCGTGGTAGCTGCGACCCGTGCCGCCCGCGTCGGAGAAGACGAGGATCCGCTTCACGTCGTCCATGAAGGCGGCGGTCTCGGCGAGATTGGCCGATCCGGCGCGGCGCTCGACCACAAGCCGGTCGCCTTTGCGCACGATCCGGCGCGAACGACCGGTGACCTCGGCAACGATGTCTGTACCGAAGCGCTGAACGATCTGGTCGAGCGCGCCCGGAACCGGCGCCAACGACGCCAAGTGCTCGATCAGCCGATCGCGGCGAGCGACGGCTTCGCGGCTCTCGACGGGCTGGCCGTCGCGATAGACCGGGCGTGACGACAGGTTGCCTTCGGAATCCGTGAACGGCTCGTAGAGCTGCACCGGGAAGGAATGGGCGAGATAGTCGAGCACATATTCCCTCGGGGTGATGTCGACACGGACGTCGTTCCACTCGTCGGTCGGAATCTCAGCCAGGCGGCGCTCCATCAGCGCTTCGCCCGTCGAAACGATCTGGATGACGGCGGTATGGCTCTCCGCCAGATCGCGCTCGATGGAGCGGATCAGGGTCGGCGTCTTCATGCTGGTCAGGAGATGACCGAAGAAGCGCTGCTTGGCGGATTCGAAGGCCGATCGGGCGGCGGATTTGGCCTGCGCATTGAGCGTGCCCTTGTCGCCCGTGATGTTGGCGGCCTCCATTGCCGCCGACAGGTTGTTGTGGATGATGGAGAACGCCCCGGCATAGGCGTCATAGATGCGCGTCTGCTCGGGCGTGAGCTGGTGCTCGACCAACTCATATTCGACGCCGTCGTAGGAGAGCGAGCGGGCCGTATAGAGCCCGAGCGCCCGTAGGTCGCGCGCGAGCACTTCCATGGCCGCCACGCCGCCGGCCTCGATCGCCTCCACGAACTCGGACCTAGTCGAGAACGGAAAGTCCTCGCCGCCCCAGAGGCCGAGCCGTTGTGCATAGGCCAGATTGTGGACCGTGGTCGCGCCGGTTGCGGATACGTAGACCACGCGCGCGTTCGGCAGCGCATGTTGAAGGCGCAGCCCGGCGCGCCCCTGTTGCGAGGCGGCCTGGTCGCCGCGTTCACCCTTGCCGCCGCCGGCGTTCTGCATGGCGTGGCTCTCGTCGAAAATGATCACTCCATCGAAATCGGAGCCCAACCAATCGACGATCTGACGGACGCGCGAAACCTTCTCGCCACGCTCGTCGGAGCGTAGCGTGGCATAGGTGGTGAATAGGACGCCTTCCGGCAGCCGGATCGGCGTTCCCTGGCGGAAGCGCGAGAGCGGCGTCACGAGCAGGCGCTCCATGCCGAGCGCGGACCAGTCGCGTTGCGCGTCCTCGATCAGCTTGTCGGACTTCGAGATCCAGACGGCCTTGCGGCGGCCCTGCATCCAGTTGTCGAGAATGATGCCGGCGCTCTGACGGCCTTTGCCGGCGCCAGTGCCATCGCCGAGCATGAAACCGCGCCGGAAGCGGACGGCGTTCGGGGCATCCTCGCGCGCGGCGGAGATGACGTCGAAGGTCTCGTCCACCGTCCACGATCCGGCGAAATAATCGCCGTGGGCCTCGCCGGCATAGATCACCGTCTCGAGCTGGGCGTCGGACAGCAGGCCCTCCATGAGAAGGCGTGCCGGCAAGCGCGGCCGGTAGCTCGGCTTGGGCGGCGCGACCGAGGCCATCGCAGCGGACTGCACGAGCTTCGTCGGGTGGGCCTGAGAGCCGGGAATACGGATCGACTGCAATCCGTATTCTTCATAAATCGCATCCGTGAGCCGGGAACCCTCGGCCGGCTGCCAGTCGATGGTCTCATAGGCGAGATCGACGCCTTCGGGTTCGCCCAAAACGGTGGTCTTGGGCGCCGACGAACGTGGTCGGGCGAGGTAGCCGCGCACGGTGCGGGGAACTGCGGGACGCAGCGTGGCCTGGGCCGCCGTGGATGCGGTGACCGGCAAGCGCGCTGGCATATCGCGGATCACCCAACCGAGCAGCGCGGCGGCGTCCGGCGCGGTGCCGCGCGAGGTGGCGACGACCGTGGGATCGTCGGCCGGCGACTTGTCGATGACAGTCAGCCGCGTGTCGATCGTCGTGCCATGCTTTGCGTAGACCGAGCCATCGACTGCGGCCGAGAACACGACGCGGCCATGCTCCTGAAGCCGGACGAAGGCTTCACGCCACGCCGGCGCGTCGGGCGCGAAGCTCGCACCAGTAATCGCCACGAGACGTCCGCCGTCAGCCAGGCGCGCCAGTGCGGAGGCGATATGGCGATAGGCGGCGTCGGCCATGCGGCCGGAGACGTTCGCCATCACCGAGAACGGTGGGTTCATCAGAACGATGCTCGGCACGATCCCGGCATCGAGATGATCGTTGATCTGGGCGGCGTCGAAGCGGGTGACGGGAACGGTCGGAAAGAGGTGGGCGAGAAGGCCGGCGCGAGTCTCCGCAAGTTCGTTCAAGACCAGCGACGCGCCGGAGAGCTCGGCGAGAATGGCGAGCAGGCCGGTGCCGGCCGAGGGCTCCAGCACGCGGTCGGCCGGCGTGATCGCCGCCGCGGTCGCGGCAGCGAACCCGAGCGGAATCGGTGTCGAGAACTGCTGAAACGTCTCGCTCTCCTCGGAGCGCCGAGTGTGGGTAGGGAGAAGGCTGGCGATCCTCGCCAGCATCGGCAGTGCGGCCGCCGGAGAACCGGCTTTGCGCAAAAGCGCCTTTCCGTATTTGCGGAGAAACAGCACCGTCGCTGCCTCGCCGGCGTCGTAGGCGGTTTTCCAATCCCAGGCGCCAGACGCATCGGAGGCGCCGAAGGCGTCCTCCATGGCCGCGCGCAGCATCGCAGCGTCGATGCGCTGACCTCGGTCGAGAGGGGGGAGAAGATGGCCGGCGGCCGCGGCGACAGCGGACCCGGTGTCGGTGGCAACAAGCGGAAACGGCGCAGCCGCGAGGGCCGCGGTGACAGAAAGGTCGTTCATGGAGGGAACCTCTGGAGAGCGGGAACGGGGGGAGCCGACCGGCGCTCTCTCTCGACCGCACCGGCTCAAACCCGTCCCGGCCGACCTCTCCCTTTGACTCCAATGGCTTAGCGCGTAGCGTCGCCGCACAAGCCACTCGTCACGGCGCGATCCTCATGTTGACGGGTTTCGGTCGTCGGGCCGCGCGGCTACACTTCTCCGATAGTCCCAAGGCGCGTATCCGTTCGGCCCCGAGGCCTGTCCGCGTCTTTTTGTGAAACGCGGTCGAAAGGAGGCGAACGATGAAAGGAAGCGCAGTCGGGATCATCGCCGTGGTCGCGCTGGCGGTGGGTTTTGGTGCGGGGTTCGGCCTGCGACCGGTTCTCGTTCCCGTGACCTCGGCCGCTGCGGTAACAGGCCTTGCGCAGCCGACCGAGCAGGAAGCGACGGACGCCGTGCGGCGTCACAAGCTCTTTACGGGCACGTCGCTCGCCAACGCGACGCTGAAGCTTGGCGATTGCTCGCCGGGCGGCGTCGGGCCTGGCGTCACTTGCATGACGCAGCTCACGATGGATCCTACCCGGCCCAATGCTGAGCCCCAGAACCGCCCGATCGGCTTCGCGCGCGTCAACGGCCAATGGGAGGTGGCCGTCTGGTAGCGGCCAGGACGCGCTAACGCCATCAACGGCTCCTCCAAAGAAAAAGCCCGGCTGATCCCTGTGGCGCAGGGGGCCGGGCTCTGAGGGATTGGTATTTCGGGCGAGGCAACGATTGCCGCCGCGCCGTCTCGCCTATTCGGCAGCGATAAGGTGGGCAGGGTCCTCTTCGTTGTCGGCCGAGCTCTCATCATCGCCAGTGAGGAATTCCGGCAACGCCTCGATCTCACCATCGGCCTCCGCCGCCGACCCGGTGGCCAGTTCGACCTCGGTGAGGCGCAGCGGCTCGGGTAGCCAGCCGCTGTCGGCCAGCAACCGTTCCGCTTCCTTGGCCATGTCGCCCTTCTTCAAATGGTCGATGAGTTGCGCGGCCCGCTCGCCAGCCCCTTCGCGCACGGCTTCGAGGATTCGCGGCTTGGTCACGCGGCCGAGATAGTTATCGACGGTGGGCGTCCAGCCGACTTCAACCATGTCGAGCCGGACCGCGCGGGCCAGTCGATCGGCCTGACCGAGCCGGCGTTCGAGGCTGTGCTGCGAGACGCCGGAGCCGCCATAGCGGTCGACCTTCTCGAACAGCGCGTTGACGCCGTAGCTGACGCAATGGGCGAGCAGCGCCAGACGGCTGGCGTCGTCCAGTCCGTCGAGCCAGTCCCACAGCGCCTGATCCTCCTGCGGGATGTCGGTCTTCCAGGCCTCCTGCCGCTCGTTGACAGCTTTGGCGGACGCGCTGTCCTTCAGGTCGGCGGCCTGCACGGGGAAGAAGACGTGCCGGACGCTGGCTTCCAGGCACCCGCCGGCGGTCGAGCTGCGCTGGAAGATGTCGGTGACGAGCTTGTGCAACAGCGCCGTCAGCGCGACGTGGGGATTGTTCGCCAGTGCGTCGCGCAGTGCCAGCGTGCGATGCGCGGTCAGCTCCATCACGAGCCGTTCAGGCAAGGGCTTGATCGTCCCCTCCTCGTCATCCTCCGCCTCGGTCGACTGGCCGCCGATGGTGATGACGGCCCGTTGCACCGACGAAGCGGCCGGATCCGAACCCTCGACGCCCTGGCTGGCGTCACCGCCATCGGTTTCGATGTCCACTGGAGCTTCATCCTCCGGACGCACATAGCCGCGATCGATCGAGAGCGAGCCATCGGCGTCGATGCTGATGAACACGCCGGCGCGGGCGATGTCGGCCGAATCGTAGATGGTAGGCCGCTGCTCGAAGGCGTTCAGCGCCGTCTCGATCTCGCCGAGCCGCTCATCCACGTCGTCGGGCAGCTCGTCGGCGCTTTCATACTCGGCCTCCAGCCTGGCGTATTCGGCGTTGAGGGCCTCGATCGTCGCGCGCTCGTCGTCGGTCAGATCAACCGGCGTGCCGGTAATCTCGCGCAGTCCGCGCGCGACATCGTAGGGATGGCTGACATCGACCTCGATCCATTTCCAGCCTTCGCCCGCGACCTCGTCGGCGATGATCTTCAGCTTCTCCGAAACCAAGTGATCGAGCAGCGCCGGGTCCTGCAGCCATCCGCCATCGTCGGCCTGGAACAGATCGCGCATGATGCTGCCGCCGGCGGCCTCATAGGCGTCGAGCCCGACGAAGATCGCCCGCTTGTCGGAGGCGCGCACGGTGCTTTCTGTCAGCATCCGGCGGATCTGATAGGGCTCCTTGGACCAGGAGTTGCGGATCGACTCCCAGACCTGCACCTGACGTGCCTCGTCGGCTGAGACGGTAAAGGCCATTAGCTGCTCCAACGTCATGCCGTCCTCGGCATAGACATCGAGGAGCGACTGCGCGACCGCGGCCAGGCGAAGGCGCTGCTTCACGACGTTGACGGGAATGAAGAAGGCCGCCGCGATGTCCTCCTCGGACTGGCCCTTCAGGCGCATGTCCTGGAAGGCGCGGAACTGATCGAGGGGATGCAGCGGCGCGCGTTCGATATTCTCGGCGAGCGAATCTTCCTCGGCGAGGATGGCGGTCGAGGGATCGCGCACCACGCAGGGCACCGGGGCTGTCTTGCCCAGGCGCTTCTGCTTCACCAGAAGCTCCAGCGCTCGGTAGCGGCGGCCGCCGGCGGGAACCTCGAACATGCCGGTCTCCTGGCCCTCGGCGTCGAGGACGGGGCGGACGTTGAGGCTCTGGATGAGGCCGCGGCGGGCGATCGAGGCCGCAAGGTCGTCGATCGAGACGCCAGCCTTCACGCGCCGGACGTTCGACTGGCTCAGCACCAGCTTGTTGAAGGGAATGTCGCGCGAGGACGACAGGGTGATCTTCTGAACGGCAGTAGCCATCGGGATTTACTCCGCGACGGGCGGCCGAAAGCCTCTCTCTCGGCCTCCAACCCGTCACGAAAATCCCGCGACCCTCTTCCTCTCAGGAGCTCCGTCACGAAGGCCCGCCGAGCCCGGAACCCTTGGAACAAGCGGCGCGGACATCGCCTAAGAGTTCCTCCGTCGCCTTGAGCGCCTGTTGCGGTGACAAGAGCGCCGGCTCGTGCGCCGCCAGATCGCGAATGCGATGGCGGCAATAGTAGGGCGAGAGGATCGCGACGAGCGGATGCAGGTCTGGGTAGCTCGGACGGAAGCCGAGCCCTTCAGCGGCATCCAGCGCTTTGGTCAGGTCGTGCCGGATTTCGAGGCGGCACTGTTCGTCGCTCCAACCTCGGGATTGCAGGAAGGATTTGAGCGACAGCTCGATCGCACAGGCGATTTGGTGAAGCAGGATTTCACGGGCGTGGCGGTCATCCCGGGATAGGAGCTGGGCGCCGGCCAGAAATCCGGCGGCGTTCTCGAGCAGATGCTCGCCGCGGAAGCGCGTTGGCATCAGGCCGCCTCCCACTCGCCGGCGTCAACGGACGCCGGAGCAAGTCGTTCGTCTTCGGGCAGAAAGCCGAGCAGGAAGTCGGCAGCTTTGCTAGCCTGTGATGCCGCGCGGACGATGGCGCGATTGTCCTCGCGCAGGACCTCGGCCCACGAGCCGATATAGTCGGCATGGCGCACGGTCGGCACGATGCCGAGGGCCGCGCAGCAGAACGCTGCCGAAATTTCGGCGACCAGCTCCTCGAAGGCGTACTTCCGGGAACCGAAGGAGCCCGAGAGATCGCGGTTCAGTCGGTGCGGCGCCCCGCTGGCATGGGAGCATTCATGCAAAGCCGTTCGATGCCAGTTGATCGGCTCGAAAAACGCCTGGGGCGGCGGGACCATGACATAGTCGAGCGCTGGCACATAGAAGGCGCGGTCGCCGCCGATGCGGAAATCGATTCCGCTTGCCTTGATGAGCGCCTCGACCTTCGGCTCGATCAGGCCAGGCTCAGGCGGCGGTGCAGCAACGGCGAGGTCTTCGGGCAGACCCTCGCATTGCGCCAGGTTGAAGACCGTGAACCGCTTGAGGAAGGGGATGGCCTGGGCGTCCTCGCCAGTCTCGCGGGCGCGCCGCTTCTCGTCGTCGGGAACGAAGCGGTCGGCGTAGACGACAGTGATGCCATGCTCGCCGCGGCGGACATGGCCGCCGAGTGAGAGGGCCTGGCGAAAGGTTAGCCAGCTCTGGCAGGGGAAGCCATGCTGGACGACAGCGCCCCAGAGGATCAGCACATTGACGCCGGAGTAGCAGCGTTCGGTGGCCGCGTTCCTCGGCATGGCGAGGGGCGCCTTGGCCGCCGCTGTCCCCCAGGGCTGAACCCAGGGAAGCCGGCCAGCCTCCAGCTCGGCGAGGATCCTGCCGGTGATTTCGTCATAGAGGCTCGTCCGGTCGGAGCCGGAACGGGCGCGCGCATCATGTCTGGACATCGCAGGTCTCCGCGACGGGCGCCGGAGGCCTCTCCTCCAGCCCTCAACCCGTCATGGAAACCCGGCCTGCACTCTCACTCTTTGGGGGCGTTGCGGGGTCTCCCCGCAGAAGGGGTCGGCCGAGACGGAAGGCTCGGCCCGCAGGGGAAGGCTTTCCCCACCACCCATTTCCAGATCACGGCTCTAGCAGTTCCAATCTACAGGCCATTGACTTCCAATTATCATGCTTCATAGTTCCAATCGTCAGAGAATCGGAAAAGTGCATGTACGAGCGGTTCGTGGAGCGTCGGGCGGAGGAAGCCCTCTCAGACACCCCGGTGGTCCTGATCGTGGGACCGCGCCGGGCCGGCAAGACCACGCTTGTCCGGAAGATGGGAGAAGCGGGTCGGACCTATATCACGCTCGACGATCAGACGGTCCTCGACGCTGCACAGTCCGATCCGGCCGGTTTTATTCGTGGCCTGGACAAAGCCATCATCGACGAGATCCAGCGCGCGCCCGACCTGCTGCTGGCGATCAAGAAGACGGTCGATGAAGACTATCGTCCTGGCCGCTTTCTGCTGACCGGCTCCGCCAATGTGCTCACCTTGCCCCGGGTCGCCGACAGCTTGGCGGGGCGGATGGAAACCCTCCGGATGCTGCCGTTGGCCCGGGCTGAAATAAAGGGCAGGGCGCCGACCTTCCTCGAGCGCCTGTTCGCGGGGAAACTTCAGGGGGAGCGGGAGGCGATCGTCGGCGACGATCTCGTCGAGCTCGCGCTGGCCGGGGGCTTTCCCGAGGCGATCAGCCGTGAGAGCGAACGGCGGCGACAGGATTGGGCGCGGTCCTACCTGACGTCGGTTCTGACTCGAGACCTCAGAGACATTGCCGAGATCGAGAAGCTGACCGAGCTGCCGAAGTTCGTGCGGCTGCTGGCGGAGCATTCGGGGCAGTTGGTCAACTACTCGCAGTTCGGCTCCAGCATCAATGTCAGCCACAAGACCGGACAGCGCTATGTCGCGCTGTTGGAGCAAGTCTTCCTCGTCTCGACATTGCAGCCTTGGTACACGAATGCGCTGAAGCGGATCGCCAAAACGCCGAAGCTGCATTTCCTCGATTCCGGCCTGCTCGCCACGGCGCGCGGATTGAGCTTCGATCGGGTGAAGGCGGACCGCGAGGTGTTTGGTCCGCTTCTGGAAAGCTTCGTGTTCTCCGAAGTCCTGAAGCTCATGACGGCGTCGGACCTGCGACTGTCGCCTTATCATTTCCGCGACCAGCAGATGCACGAGGTGGACATCGTGCTGGAGCGCGACGACGGCATGATCGTGGGGATCGAGGTGAAGGCGGCCGCAACGGTGAAGTCCGGCGACTTCGCCGGGCTGCGGACCTTGGCCGAGGCCTGCAAGGAACGGTTCGCCTACGGCGTCGTGCTCTATGACAGCACCGATCTCGTGCCCTTCGGCGACAGGTTGGCCGCGGCGCCATTATCGTCGTTGTGGGGCTGAGCGCCATGCGCCATCCCGCAAGATCGTCCTGCACGGGGAGCGACTCGGCGATCGCGCCGACCGTCGGGATGGAGTTGTTCAGATAGGCGTAGTGGGAGGGACTTCGCAGCCGCGAGTGAGGGGGCAAAATGAAGATATACTCAATAGCAATCGAGAATTTCAGAGGCATTCGTTCTGCGAAACTTGTCCTGCCCGATCACGCGGTCCTCATCGGGGACAACAACACCGGGAAATCCTCGGTGTTGGAAGCGATCGACTTGGTGCTTGGCCCTGACCGATTGAATCGGCGCCCGCCCGTCGATGAGCACGATTTCTATCATGGCAAGTATCTGGCGGTCGCCACCGAGGGGGCGCCGGAGGGTGCTGCGCCTGCCGACGCACCGAAGATTACCGTCGAGGTCACCATCACGGGTTTATCGGCCGAACAGCAGGCGCGCTTCGGCGACTATGTCGAGTGGCTGAAGACAAGTACCGGAGAATTCTATGCTGCGCCCGATCCGGCCGGGGTCGATGCCGCCGACATCAGCGCAGCGCTGCGGGTGACGTTTATCGGCGCCTATGATCTCGACGAGGACGACTTTGACGGCGCGACCTATTTCACCCGCAGCTTCACCGAGTCCGATACGCCCACGCCGTTCTCGAAGAAAGACAAACAGCACTGTGGTTTTCTCTTCCTGCGCTCGCTGAGAACGGGCTCGCGTGCGCTGAGCCTCGAACACGGCAGTTTGCTCGACATCATCCTGCGCCTGAAGGAAATCCGTCCGCAGATGTGGGAAGACACGATCTCGACGCTCGCGAAGTTCGACGTCGCCAGCGACCCGGAGCTGGGCATCTCGGGCGTGCTCGAAAGCATTAACAAGTCGCTGAAGAAGTACGTACCCCGCGAGTGGGGCGCGAAGCCGCACCTGAAGGTTTCCAGCCTGACCCGCGAGCACTTGCGCAAGGTCGTCACGGCCTTCATCGCGACGGGAAATGGGGACCATGCCGCGCCCTACTTTCGACAAGGCACCGGCACGATCAATCTCCTGGTGCTGGCAATGCTCTCCCAGATCGCCGAGGACAAGCAGAACGTGATCTTCGCGATGGAGGAAGCGGAGACAGCGATCCCGCCCTATGCGCAGAAGCGGATCGTCCATGAACTGCGCAAGCTCTCGGCGCAGGCGATTTTCACCTCCCATTCGCCCTACGTGCTGGAGGAGTTCAGCCTCGACGAGACCGTCATCCTTTCGCGTTCCGACGACGGGATGCTGACCCAAGCGAAGATCGCCCTTCCGGAGAGCGTAAAGCACAAGAGCTACCGGCAGGAGTTCCGGACGCGCTTCTGCGAGGGGCTTCTCTCACGCCGAGTCCTGATCGCCGAGGGTGCGACGGAGGCGACATCCTTCCCTGTCGCCGCGCGCCGGTTGGCGGAGCTGAATCCGGCGACCTACGCCTCCGTCGAAGCGCTGGGCGTCTGCGTGATCGATGCCGGCGGAGAAAGTCGGATCGCCGACCTGGCTGGTCTTTACAAGACCCTGGGCAAACGCATCTTCGCTCTCTGCGACAAGCAGACGGACGCGGAGAAGGCCGCCATAGAAGCCCAAGTCGAGCACCTGTTCATGCACGACGAAAAAGGCGTTGAGAACCTTATCTTGAAAAATACCACGCAAGCCGCTTTGGAACGGTTTGCCGATTCGCTCGACTGGCCGCCTCATCTGCTTGCGAAATACCCGGACCCCAAGGCGCAGGCTGTAGCGGCCCTGATGGATTATTTTAGTTGGTCGAAGGGGAATTGGGGAATCGCCGAGTTTCTCGCTCAATGCCACGAGAATGAGATCCCTGCATGGTTGCGCGAAGCCTGCGTTACGCTGAAGAACCTCTGTGATCCTCCACCTCCACCGCCAGAGCCTGCGCCAGACGACATCGCGGACCTGCTTGGCTAGGGGCCTGTCATGGTGGAGCTGACCAACGTCCAGAAGGAGGTCATTCAGGCCAGTGGCCATCAGCTCGTGACCGGCGGGCCGGGATCTGGCAAGACGACGGTTTCGATTCTCAAGGCCGCAAAGATTGCACGCGAAGCGCTAGGTCCGGGACAGCGGATTCTTTTTCTGAGCTTCGCGCGCGCGACGGTTTCGCGCGTGTTGGAAGCCATCGATGAAGAGAGCCAGATCACCCGCGATGAAAAGCAACGGATTGAGGTCGACACCTATCATTCGTTCTTCTGGCGTATCCTGAAGACGCATGGATACCTCGTCGGGTTTCCGAGGCGAATGACCATCCTCACGCCGCCAAATGAAGCGATCGCGCTGGCGGCAGTGCGAAGCGGGTACAAGGCGGCCTCGAAACTCTCCGAAGAGGAGAAAGCCGAAAAGCGGACGCGCGAAGAGGCCGAGCGCATCCGGCTGGCGACGGAAGAAGGCAAGGTTTGTTTCGATCTGTTCGCAGACCGCGTAGCGACCCTGTTGCACGGCTCGCAGAAGGTGCGGACGCTGATCTCAACCATGTATCCATTCATCATCCTGGACGAGTTCCAGGATACGAGCGCTGATCAGTGGCGGGTGGTGCAAGCTCTTGGCGTGGGTAGCACGCTGATCGCGCTCGCCGACCCGGAGCAGCGGATATTCGACTTCATCGGCGCGGACCCGGGGAGGCTGGATCACTTCAAGGCGGCCTTCAATCCGACGGTCCACGACCTCGCGGGTGACAACCATCGGAGCAAGGGCACAGAGATCGCCCTGTTCGGCAACGACATCCTTGCGGGCAAGTTTCGCCAGAATTCGTATCAGGGGATCGGATGCCAACTCTTCGAGTCAAATCCCAATCAAGCGTATGCGACGTTGGTGACGCAGGTGCTTCAAGCTCGGAAGCGCCTGATCGATGGCGGCAAGCGTGACTGGTCGCTTGCGATCCTCGTTCCGACGAAGCGGATGACGCGTTTTGTATCTGATGTGTTGCGTGAGCCCTTCGGCGCATTGCCAGCGATTGGACACACAGCGGCCGTCGACATGGAGGGGCCGATCTTGGCTGCGGAGATCGTCGCTTTCCTGCTCCAGCAAGGTGGCGATCCTCGAGGCTTCGACGGCTTCGTAGAGCTGCTATGCAGTTACTTCCACGGCCGCGGCGGAGCGGCGCCCACCAAGGGCGATATGGATGAAGCGGCGCGCTTCCGGTCGGCGCTGGCGAAATGGAACGAATGTCTGGCGGCGGGAAAGCCGACGCCGGGCAACAGCGTGCTCAAGGCTACCGGCGCAGCCTACGAATCGGCGGTGGCAACACCGCTCACGGGGGACCCCGACAAGGACTGGATCGCAGTACGCGCAACCCTTGAGACCGGCGAATGTTCGCGTCTGAAAGACGTTGCCAGGGAAGTACGTAACGTACGACTGCTCGAGCGGGGGACACAGCTTCGGCAGGGCCTGGCGCAGGATTGGCGCGACACGGGCGGGTATCGCAACGCTTTGGCGATAACCCGTCAGTCCTTCGTGCAGGAGCACTTCGCGACGGCGCACAAGCCTGAGTCGGGCGTCGTCGTAATGAACATGCACAAGGCCAAAGGAAAGCAGTTCGACGAAGTCATCATCTTCGAAGGCTGGCCGAAGCGCGTGAAGCGCGAAATCGTGGCCAATCCTGATCGCATCGTGTCAGGCAATATTCGGCAGCCGGTCATGACCCAGGCCCGCCAGAATTTTCGGGTCAGCATCACGCGTGCGAAGGTGTGCACGACGATCCTGACCCCCAGGGACGATGTCTGCGTCCTGCTCTTGCCGTCCAACGATTAGGCGGCGCTCGTCAAGACATTGCAGCGAACCCTAGGTTGTCTGTTCGTTCTCATGCTCAAGCCGATCTTCGTTGACAGGCGCCAGTGATGGGAATAATAAATATATGGGCCGCGTCGATATGCCCATCTAGTTTCTAACCGTATGGGCGACAAAGGCGGAGCGCGATGTCGGAAGGCGCGGCGGCATTGAAGTGGGGGGTGGAGCGGCGGCTCGAATTCATCGAGTTCCGGCTCTTCTGGGAGGGCGGCGTCAATCGCGCCGACATCATAGAGATGTTCGACGTGTCTGTGCCGCAAGCCTCGAAGGACCTCACGCTCTACCAGGAGCGCGCGCCGAACAACGCGATCTATGATAAGAGCGCCAAGCGCTACGTCGCCAGCGATCTTTTTCAGCCCTGTTTCCTGAAGCCTGACCCGGCGGCCTATCTCAATCAGCTTCGGACGGTTTCCGAAGGCATACTCGACCGATCCCATGCCTGGATCGGGGAGTCACTCCCCTACGACGCTGCGCCCACACCCGTCCGTGGTGTGAACGCGCAAATACTGCGCTCGGTGACTGCCGCAATCCGGCAGTCGCAGGCCATCGAGATTCGCTACCAGTCGCTCTCTCGCCCAGAACCTCGGTGGCGGTGGATAGCGCCGCACGCGATCGGTTTCGACGGCTTCCGGTGGCACGCCCGGGCGTATTGCGAGACGGATCGGACGTTCAAGGATTTCCTGCTCTCGCGGATGCTGGAAACGCGTGGCACGAGGCCCAGCGAAGTCGCGCCTGATACCGATGCCGACTGGCACGAGTTTGTCACGCTTGAGATCGGTCCCCACCCTGAACTGTCGGACACGCAGAAGAAGGTCATCGCGCTCGACTACGGAATGCGCGGTGACAGGGCGAAAGTCCGCGTGCGGAAGGCCCTGCTTTACTATGCGCTGAAGCGCCTCGGTCTCGACACCGCCCCCGCAGCGAGACGACCTCAGGATCAGCAGATCGTACTCCTGAACCAGGAGCCGCAACTCCGCGCTGTTGGCGCGACAGCGGTGGAGGGCTGAATGGCGGCCCTCGAAGACCTCAAGCCTGGCGGCTCGATCCGCGGAGTCTTGCCCAGCGGCGTCGTCACCGTCGTGAATGTCCAGTGGTTCGGATCGGACGCCATCGAACTGACCTATAAGGACGCGGCGGGCAGGGTCGGCAACGAGCTGCTCTACCGGGATCGGGAATCGGACCTCGAAGTCGTCGAGGAAGGGCGGCCGTGGAGCTTCGATGGGGACGGAGCTCTCTTCCGATTGGTGTCCGAGGCCCAGCGCATCCACCTCGCTCATCTGTTCGACCCGGTGCTCGCAGTTCACACCTCGGTCGTCGAGCCGCTGCCGCACCAGATCACGGCCGTCTATGAAAGCATGCTGCCGCGCCAGCCGCTGCGCTTCCTCCTCGCCGACGATCCCGGCGCGGGCAAGACCATCATGGCGGGGCTTCTGATCAAGGAGCTGATCGCCCGCGGCGACCTGCAGCGCTGTCTTGTCGTCTGCCCGGGGAGTCTCGCGGAGCAGTGGCAGGACGAACTCTACCGCCGCTTCAATCTGCCGTTCGAGATCCTGACCAACGACAAGCTCGAGGCGGCGCGCACGGGCAACTGGTTTCTGGAAACCAATCTTGTCATTGCGCGGCTCGACAAGCTCGCTCGAAACGAGGACGTGCAGCTCAAGCTGCAAGCGCCCGATTGCCGGTGGGATCTCGTCGTCTGCGACGAGGCCCACAAGCTCTCGGCAACCTTCTTCGGCGGCGAGGTGAAATACACCAAGCGCTATCGGCTCGGGCAACTCCTATCGCAGCTCACGAGGCACTTCCTGCTGATGACGGCGACGCCGCACAACGGCAAGGAAGAGGATTTCCAGCTCTTCATGGCGCTTCTCGACGGTGACCGCTTCGAGGGCAAGTTCCGCGACGGCGTGCATGTGGCTGACGTCTCGGATCTGATGCGGCGCATGGTGAAGGAGAACCTGCTGAAGTTCGATGCGACGCCGCTTTTCCCCGAGCGTGTCGCCTACACCGTCCCCTACAAGCTCTCCGACGCCGAGGCCGCGCTCTACAAGGCCGTAACCGAATATGTGCGCGAAGAGTTCAATCGCGCCGAGGCGCTGGAGAACGACAAGCGCGCGGGAACGGTCGGCTTCGCGCTGACCATCCTTCAACGCCGTCTCGCGTCGTCTCCCGAAGCGATCTACCAGTCCCTGCGCCGCAGGCGCGAACGGCTTGAGAGCCGGCTGCGCGAACTGGAGGTTCTGCATCGCGGCGGACAAGTTGTCGGCGTGCTCGATGCGCGGACCCCGATCCTCGATCAGGAAGAGGTTGAGGATCTGGACGACGCGCCCGATGCCGAATTGGAGGCGACCGAGGAGGAGGTCCTCGACCAGGCCACGGCGGCGCGCTCGATCGAAGAGCTGCGCATCGAGATCGAGACGCTGAAGCGCCTCGAAGCCCTCGCGCTGTCGATCCGGCGGAGCGGCGAAGACAAGAAATGGCGCGAACTGGCGACACTGCTCGGCGAGATCTTTACGCCGGCCTCGGTCGCCAACAGTCTCGCGGAAGAGGCAGCCCCCTATGACGCGGGCGTGCCGGAGCCGCCGAAGCCCACGCCCTCGCCGCATCAGAAGCTGGTCATCTTCACTGAGCATCGCGACACGCTGAACTACTTGCAGTCGCGGATCGGCACACTGCTCGGGCGGGACCAGGCAATCGTCGCCATCCATGGCGGCATGGGCCGGGAGGAGCGCATGAAGGCGCAGGAAGCCTTCCGGCACGATCCCGAAGTCCAGGTACTGCTGGCGACCGACGCCGCTGGCGAAGGCATCAATCTCCAGCGCGCCCACCTGATGGTGAACTACGACCTGCCCTGGAACCCCAACCGGCTGGAGCAGCGATTCGGACGCATTCACCGCATTGGCCAGACAGAGGTCTGCCACCTTTGGAATCTGGTGGCCGAAGAGACGCGCGAGGGCGACGTCTATCACAAGCTGCTGGACAAGCTGGCGCAGGCCCGCAGCGCGCTGGGCGGCCAGGTCTTCGACGTGCTCGGCAAGGTGCAGTTCGAAGGGCGGTCGCTGCGCGAGCTGCTGATCGACGCGATCCGCTATGGCGATCAGCCGGATGTTCGGGCGCGGCTGACCAAGGTAGTCGAGAACGCCTTCGACAAGGACACCCTGCGGGAGCTGCTCGAAGACCGCGCCCTGGCGCACGACTCTATGGACGCCTCACGGGTCTACCGCATCCGTGAGGAGATGGAGCGGGCGGAGGCGCGTCGGCTTCAGCCTCACTACGTCGAGTCCTTCTTCCTTGAGGCTTTCAAGCGCCTCGGCGGCGCCGTGCGGCAGCGTGAGCCGCGGCGGTACGAGATCACCCACGTGCCGGCGCCGGTGCGCAACCGTGATCGCCTGATCGGCTTTGGCGAGCCCGTGCTGCCGCGCTACGAGCGCATCGCATTCGAGAAGGCGCTGGTGGCGCCACAGGGACAGCCTCTGGCGGCGTTCGTCTGCCCGGGTCATCCGCTGCTCAACGCCGTGATCGACATCAGCCTGGAACGCTACCGCGACCTGCTGCGGCGTGGCGCCGTGCTGGTCGACGAGCGCGATCCGGGTACGAGCCCGCGCGTGCTGTTCTTCCTCGAACACGCGATCCAAGACGCCAGCGTCACCAAGTCCGGCGACCGCCGGGTCGTCTCGAAGCGGCTGCTGTTTGTGGAGATCGACGCCCAGGGGACGGCGCGGCACCTCAACTACGCACCCTATCTCGACTACCGTCCCCTCGCTGAAGGCGAGCCGACGGCCGACGCGATCCTCGCGCGGCCCGAATCCTCATGGGTCGGCCGCGAGCTCGAAAGCAAGGCCCAGGCGCACGCCATCGCGGAGGTGGTGCCGGAGCATCTGGCCGAGGTCCGGGATCGCAAGCTCGCGTTGCTCGACAAGACCGAGGCGGCGGTCAAAGACCGCCTGACCAAGGAAATCAACTATTGGGACTTTCGGGCCGAGCAGCTCAAGGAACAGGAGCGCGCCGGGAAGGCCAATGCGCGGCTGAACTCGGGCGAAGCCCGCAAACGGGCGGACGAGCTGCAGGCCCGCCTGCAGAAGCGCATGGAGGAAATCAAGCGCGAGCGCCAGTTGGCGCCGCTGCCGCCGGTCGTGCTCGGCGGCCTGCTGGTCGCGCCGATCGGGTTGATCCACGCAATGGGCGGGCAGCCACAAGCGTCGGCCCAGACCGTGATCGACACCCAGGCCGCCGCCGCGCGGGCGCGAGAGATCGTCATGGAGGTGGAGCGCGGTCTCGGCTTCGTGCCGGCCGACCGGGAGTTCGAGAAGCTCGGCTACGACATCGAAAGCGCGATCCCCGGCACCGGACGCCTGCGTTTCATCGAGGTGAAGGGCCGCGTCGCAGGGGCGGACACTGTCACGGTTACGAAGAACGAGATCCTTTATTCGCTCAACAAGCCCGACGACTTCATCCTGGCGATGGTCGCATTCGGCGCGGATGGATCGCACGAGGTCCGTTATCTGCGTCGGCCTTTCCATGAGAAAGGTGTCACCACCGACTTCGCCGGCGCCACCGTCAACTTCCCCTTCGCGCAATTGCTCGCCGAAGCGGCTCCCCCATCGTGAGACCCGTATGACCGTAAAAACAAGAAAGAAACTCATCGAAGTTGCTCTTCCGCTGGCAGCGATCAATGAGGCCGCGCAAAGAGAAAACAACATTCACACGGGTCTGCCCTCTAACCTCCATGCGTGGTGGTCGCGAAAGCCCATCGGGGTGGCACGTTCGATAATTTTTGCCAGCTTAGTCGACGATCCGGAGGAATATCTGCCACCAGACGAGGCTGAGGCAAAGCGTCACCAGCTTTTCTCCGTTACATCCCGCTTGGCTGATGTCGCAAACGGCGACGATAAGGCTCTCCTGGATGAAGCCAAGAAATACATTTTGGAGAGCAACAATGGCGTAATGCCAAAGTTTATAGACCCATTTTGCGGCGGCGGCGCCATTCCGCTAGAAGCGTTGCGCTTAGGCCTGCCTTCTATCGGTGCCGACCTAAACCCAGTTGCCGTCTTTATTACGAGAGTTCTTGTTTCTCTCGCCCCCAAACAGGCCCAACACGCTCCGATTAACCCGAAGAACCGAAACACGTACCTGCGGTCTGGAGCGAAGTTTGAAGGCGTCAAGACAGATGTTGAATATTACGCATCGAAGATTGAGGAACGCCTAAAGGCACGTATTGGTGCCTGTTATCCTACCGTAAAAATAGAACACCGAGGTGACCGCCAAGGTCAGGTAGTAGCGTGGATTTGGGCCAGAACGGTCGCCTGTCCGAATCCTTCCTGCCGGGCAGTTGCGCCGCTTGTTAATAAATTCTGGCTCTCCACCCATAAGGGCAACAAAGCCTACGCAATTCCGAAATACCATCCAGCGTCGAGGAGTTTTTCATTCAGCATTGGCAGCGCCGGAGAGCCGCCGGAGGGCACCGTTAATCGGTCAGGCGCCAAATGTGCGGCGTGCAGTAATCCAATTCCCTTCGAATATATCAGAGCCGAGGGCATGGCCGGTCGGATCGGATACGACCTGATGGCAATGGGTGTTGAAGGTAGTGGTGGCCGCCAATACGTCGAAGCAACGGCCGCCCAAATTGCCGCCGCGCAATCCTGTACGCCCGATTGGGAGCCCGACACAGAACTTCCAACAAGCGCGCTCGGATTTCGAGTTCAGAAGTATGGAATCACCCAACATCGAGACCTTTTTACGAAGCGTCAAATGATGATGCTTTCGGCGCTATCGGACGAAATCCGAAACATACGCTCGGAAATAATAAGAGATTCCGATGGTGACAGTGAATATGCGGACCTCATTCAAGCAATGTTAGCTCTGAGCTTGAGCCGAGTGGCGCAGACGAACAATACACTTGTTCGCTGGCTTGTGCGAGCAAGCGGTACTTCAAAGGGCACGCCAGCCTTCGATCGACAAATCGTATCGATGACGTGGGAATTTTCAGAGGGCAACGTCTTTAGCAGCTCGGTCGGAAGCTGGAAGGCGGCCGTCAAAAACCCGTTAACCGCGCTCAACAGCGTCCCTGATACAGGCGTGTCGGCAAGGGCGATTCAGCACAACGCATCAGATATTATTCAAGGGGAATCAAACGTCGTCGTCTCTACGGACCCGCCATATTTCGATGCCATTGGTTATGCGGACTTGTCGGATTTCTTTTACATCTGGCTCAGAAAGGCAATCGGAGGACAACATAGCGACATATTCGGAACGATGCTCGTTCCGAAAGCTGGCGATTTGACTCGTGACCTTGGGCGAAAGGAGGTCTCTAAAGATGATGCCACAGAAGGTTTCTTAACTCGGCTTCACGCGGCATTTCAGGCTATTCGTACCCTTGTCAGTCCTCAAGTTCCACTGACCGTATACTACGCATTCAAGCAAGCAGAATCTGAAGCAGCAGCAGACGACGATGCGGAAGTCTCCACATATTCGACCGGGTGGGAGACGCTGTTGGAGGGTCTATTTCAATCCGGCTTACAGATCACGGGAACCTGGCCGTTACGAACGGAAGCAAATAATCGGCTTCGCGCCATAGGATCGAATGCGCTTGCGTCAAGCATCGTGCTGGTCTGCCGCCCACGCGCTGACGGTGCGCCAAATGCAACGCGCCGTGAATTCGTCGCTGCATTGAGAACCGAGCTTCCGGCTGCGTTGCGCCATCTCCAGGCCGGCAATATCGCGCCGGTGGACCTCGCCCAAGCCGCGATCGGCCCCGGCATGGCGGTCTACACACGCTACGCCAAGGTGCTCGACGCCGAGGGCAAACCAGTCTCGGTGCGCGAGGCGCTGGCGCTGATCAATGCGACGCTCGACGAGGCGTTGGCTGAACAGGAAGGTGATTTCGACGGCGATAGCCGTTGGGCGCTCGCCTGGTTCGAACAGCAAGGCTTCGCCGAGGGCGAATACGGCGTCGCCGAGACTCTCAGCAAGGCCAAAAACACGTCCGTCGGCGGTCTCGCCGAGGCGGGTATCCTCGAATCAAAGCGCGGCAAGGTGAGGCTTCTGAGGCCGGAAGAACTGCCGGCAGATTGGGATCCGGCGACTGATCCACGGCTGACCTCTTGGGAAGTGGTGCATCACCTCATCCGCGTGCTCGGCGGCGGCGGTGAGAGCGCGGCAGCCGATCTGGTCGCCAAGCTCGGCGCTCGGGCGGAGACAGCGCGAGAGCTCGCCTACCGGCTCTACACTATCTGCGAGCGCAAGAAGCGCGCCGTTGAAGCGCTCGCCTATAACGGCCTGGTCCAGAGCTGGCCCGAGATTGTCCGCCTCGCTCAGCAGGGCGGCAAACCGGCGGCAGCAGAGCCAGACCTTTTCGCTACGGGGGAGCGCTGATCCATGGCAATGACCAACCAGGAGCGTGTCGGCAAGGCGATGGACCTCCTGCGAGCGGGCCTAGCCCCGTTCGTGGAGCGCGAAGTGCAGTCGGCGGTGAAGGCGGGAACCGTGCGCATGGATGCGGTGCGCCGCTTCGCGGAAGACCCCAAGCTGGGCAGCAAGCCGATCGAACAGTGGGACGCCGCCGGTCTCCTGAAACTGATGTGGGAAACTTGGAACGATGTGTTCAAGCGCACGCTCGGTTTTGCCGAGCGCAGCCTGGTGAGCGAGCTACGGGACGTGCGTAACAAGTGGGCGCATCAGAATCCGTTCTCCAGCGACGACGCCGACCGGGCGCTCGATTCGATGGGGCGACTGCTTGCGGCCGTGTCGGCGCCACAGGCCGACGATGTCGGGAAGATGAAGATGGAGCTGCGCCGGCTCATCTTCGACGAGCAGATGCGTGGCGAAAAGCGGAAAGCCGGCGGCTCGCTGATCGAGCCAGCGGCGGCCGGAAACCTGAAGCCATGGCGCGAGGTGGTGACGCCCCATGCCGACGTCGCCAGCGGCCGCTATCAGCAGGCCGAATTCGCCGCCGATCTGTGGCAGGTGCATTTGGGCGAAGGCAGCGACGAATACCGCAAGCCGGTGGAGTTTTTCCGCCGCACGTTCCTGACCGACAGCCTCAAGCGGCTTCTGGTCGGCGGCGTGCAGCGACTGTCCGGCAAGGGCGGCGATCCCGTCGTGCAACTGCAGACTAATTTTGGTGGCGGTAAGACCCACTCGATGCTGGCGCTCTACCACCTGTTCGGTGGAGCAGCGCCCGGGGAGCTCGCTGGCATCGACGCGGTGCTGGCCGAGGCTGGCGTCAAGACCCTGCCCAAGGCGAGGCGGGTGGTGCTGGTCGGCAACAAGATCTCGCCGGGCAATCCGGTCACGAAGCCCGATGGCACAGTGGTGCGGACGTTGTGGGGCGAGCTTGCGTACCAGCTCGGCGGCGCCGCTGCCTTCGCGCGCATCGCCCAGGACGACGAAAAAGCGACCAGCCCGGGCGACGTGCTGCGCGAGCTGTTCGTCGAATACGGTCCGTGCCTCGTGCTGGTGGACGAATGGGTCGCCTATGCGCGCCAGCTTCACGACCAGAGTGATCTTCCGGCCGGTGGTTTCGAGACCCAGTTCACTTTCGCCCAGGCGCTGACCGAGTCGGCGAAGCTCGCCAAGAACTGCCTGCTTGTCGTCTCTCTGCCGGCGTCCGACACGGCCGGCTCGCCGCACACCCAGGCCGACGACGTGGAAGTCGGCGGCATTCGCGGCCGCGAGGCCCTCGACCGCCTTCGCAACGTCGTCGGGCGTGTCGAGTCCTCATGGCGGCCGGCGACGGCGGAAGAGGGTTTCGAGATCGTGCGGCGCCGGCTCTTCGAACCGATCGCAGGCGGCATGTTTAAGCAACGCGACCTGACTGCGCGGGCCTTCGCCGATCTCTATCAGGCGCAGGCGGCCGAGTTTCCACCGGAGTGCCGTAGCGGTGACTACGAGCGGCGCATCCAGGCTGCCTATCCAATCCATCCCGAGATCTTCGACCGGCTCTACACCGACTGGTCGACACTGGTGAAATTCCAGCGGACGCGCGGCGTGCTGCGCCTGATGGCGGCGGTGATCCATAGCCTCTGGGAGAAGGGCGACCGCAGCCCGCTGATCCTGCCCTCGACGATCCCGATCGACGATCCGCGCGTGCAGTTCGAGCTGACGCGATACCTGTCGGACAATTGGGTGCCGATCATCGAGAAGGATGTCGACGGCCCCAATTCGCTCCCGCTGCGGATCGACGGCGAAGTGCCCAACCTCGGCAAGGTATCGGCGACCAGGCGTGTGGCGCGCACGATCTACCTGGGTTCGGCGCCAACCGCGGCGGCCGCTCATCGCGGGCTCGAGGACCGGCGCGTGAAGCTCGGCTGCGTGATGCCGGGCGAGACGCCGGCTGTCTTCGGCGATGCGTTGCGCCGGCTCGCGTCGACCGCCACCTATCTCTACCAGGACGGTCCGCGCGCGTGGTATGCGACCCAGCCGACGGTGACGAAGCTGGCCGAGGACCGGGCCGAGCAGCTCAAACGCGATCCCGATAAGGTGGCCGCCGAGCTAGAGGTGCGGTTACGTGCCGACCTCAAACGCAACGGCGATTTCTCGCGCATTCACCCGATGCCGCGCTCGGGCGCGGATGTGCCCGACGATTACGACGCGCGCCTTGTCGTTCTTCCAGCGGAGCACGCCTACACCAAGGAAAGTGGCAATGCCGCCGAGACGGCGGCGAAGGCGATCCTCGAATCGCGAGGGAACGCGCCGCGCCTCTATCGGAACACGCTGGTTTTCCTGGCCGCCGACAAGGTGCGGCTACAGGATCTCGACGAGGCGCTGCGCAAGTATCTCGCTTGGGATTCAATCCTGAAGGAGAAAAAGGCGCTTAACCTGGACCCGCACCAAGAGACGCAGGCGGAAACGCAGCTACGGGCCGCCGAGGGCGCCGTGACGGCGCGACTGCCCGAGACCTATCAATGGCTTCTCGTTCCGGAGCAGTCGACGCCGCAGGCGCCGGTCGTCTGGCAGGCCTCCCGGCTCACGGGCAGCGACGCCCTGGCGGTGCGGGCCAGCAAGAAACTTCGCAGCGACGAGCTGCTGGTTAGCAGCCTTGGCTCGACGATCCTGCGCAAGCATTTGGACGATGTTCCGCTGTGGCGCGGCGACCATGTCGCGGTGAAGCAGCTCGTCGACGATTTCGCGCGCTACCTCTATCTGCCCCGCCTCGCCGGTCCCGAGGTTCTGGTGCAAGCGATCCGGGATGGACTGGCGCTGCTGACATGGCGCGCCGATACGTTCGGCTATGCCGAGAGCTATGACGAGGGGGCGTCACGATATCGCGGGCTGCACGGCGGGCACGGCGTCAGCGTCTCCGCCGACAGCGCCGGGTTCCTCGTCAAGCCGGACGCGGCTAGCAAGCAACTGGACGCCGAGACACCACCCCCGGGAGCCCCCACTCCCTCTCCCGGCCCTGGTGGCGGCGATCCCGGCCCTCGTCCCGGCCCGGGCGAGACGCCTCCGGTTCCGCCTGCCGCCCAGCAGCTTCGGCGCTTTCATGGGTCAGTGCGGGTGGATTCGACGCGCGTCGGGCGCGACGCGGGCCGCATCGCCGACGAGGTGATCGCTCATCTTGCCGGTCAGATGGGCGCGGAAGTCACCGTCACCATCGAGATCGAGGCGCGGCTCCCCAACGGTGCCACGGATCAACTTGTGCGCACGGTAACTGAGAACAGCCGCACCTTGAAGTTCGACAGCCAGGGTTTCGAAACGGAATAGGGGGTCACGCATGGCTGATCGCCTTTCCGCCATCCAATCAGCCTTGCGCTTCGAGTTTGTGCTGTGACGCCGGCGGTGACTCAGACTCAATCAACGAATGCGGACGCGGGGGAAGTCCGGCCGGCGATTTTTATCAGCCACGCTGCGCCGGAGGATAATGCGTTCACGCTCTGGCTCGGCGCCAAATTGGCGGCGCTGGGCTACGAAGTATGGGCGGACGTATTGCGATTGCGTGGCGGCGACGACTGGCAGCGCAAACTCGAGCATGCGCTGCGCCACCGGGCCGCCAAGGTCCTCCTGGTCGCCAACCCCCGAGCGGTCGACAAACAAGGTGTGCGGAACGAGATCCAGATCGCCTCGGACGTAGCGCGCAAGATCGACGACCAGGAGTTTATCATCCCCCTTCGCCTCGCCCCTTTCGAGGCTCCATTCCTGATCGCCCATGCACAATACATCGACTTCCAACGCGGCTGGGCAGCCGGCTTGGCCGACCTGCTCGACGTGTTGGGCGAGACCTACAAGGTCCCGCGGCAAGAGAGCGATCAGAGTGCAATCTGGCGCGAAGTCCAGCTTGTCCATGCTCGAACAGTTTCGGCCACGCCCGAGCGGCTAATATCGAATTGGCTTGCGATCGAGCAATTGCCCGCCAAATTGCGGTTCTTCGAGTTTCGTGCCGGCGCCGAGCGTGCTGCGCAAGCTCGCATCAAGGATGCGCCCTGGCCGGTCGTGCCGTTTCGACAAGGGTTTCTGACCTTTGCGCGTATGGACGAGCTACAGGACCATTTCGGTCCATCACTGCCACTGAAACTCCAGGGCGAGCGGCGCCTCGACGGTTTCCTCGAGGATGGGTGGTCGATGTTCGACATCGCGCGCGTCGATGCGCGCAACAAGTTCAGCGACTTGGCGAGACAAGCGATTGAAACGGCGCTGCACGGCCGCGGGCTCAAGGAGTTCGCTTTGTCGGGATTCCAGACGGCATGGTGGGCGCCGCTCGATGCCGCGCCGACGGGAAAAGTAGCTTTCCGTTGGGCGGACATCTCGGGCTTGCGCCAAATACAGGGAGTTTCGGCGAAACGCCGGATGAACTGGCATTTTGGTGTGAGCGTTGCGGTACGAACGGCGCCGCTTCGGCACGCTCGTGTCATCAGTCGGCTGATCTTCACTGAAGACGGGCAAAAGCCCTTCGAAGATCCGGCCAAAATGCACAGGCTGCGCCGGTCCTTCGCCAAGACATGGCGCAACGCGCGTTGGCGCGACATGCTTCTCGCGTTCCTGCATTGGCTCGCGGATGGAGCCACCGAATGGCGCGTTCCGGTGACAAGCGATGAGGCCTTGGTTCTCACGCTACCCCCTGTGACGTGGATGGCGCCAGTGAGCATGCCGCTAGATGCCGAGACCCCCGAGGTGGATGACGATGACCCGAGCGACGATGACGAGGTCGAGGAGTTCGAAGAAGAGGGGCTCAACGCGCCGTCGGACGCGGAAGACGACGAGCCGTAAGATCTTCGAGCCGCGTCTCACCTATCTGCCCGAACCGCAGCTTGAATTCCGGTTCGGACAGCGGCTCGCCTATCCGCGCGACGGGCTCTTCCTTTACGGTCCTGTGGGCGACACAAATCAAGTGAAATCGATCCGCTATGGCGTGATAGGGACGAGTGATGGCGTGCGTCGGTTTCGCACCTGGTCGGCGAAGCTCAAAGGCTTCATCGATATTCCGGCGCCCGGCCCACGATCCCGCGCGGTTGAGCCTCAACATGTGCCGTTTCCAGGATTCGCGGAGGCATTTCACGCCGATTGGCCAACTGAGCCCGTGGCGGAGGTGGCTGACCTGGATCCCGCGGCGATCGATCGTGTGCTACGGCTCGCCAATCGCCATGAGGCCGTGAGGTCGACCGTCGATCTGTTCGTCACGCGACTCGTCAGCGAGAATAATCGTCTCGAAAATCCTCCGTCGGTCTGGTTCGTGATTATTCCTGAAAGCGTCTACGAGCTCGGTCGACCTCAGTCCTCGGTGAGGAGAAGCGAACGTGTCGAAGGGTCGGTGACGATCAGCCAACGGCGGGCGCGACAACTTCAGATGCAGCCGACCCTATTCGGCGACGATGAGCGCGAGGCCGAGGTTTACAAGTACGCAACGCATTTCCGGCGCCAACTCAAGGCGAGGCTGCTCAAGGAAAAGATTGTCACCCAGATTGTGCGTGAGACTACGCTGACGCCTGAAGAATTCCGACGCGAGAACGGCATGCCGGTCCGTCGCGTTGAGGACCCAGCGACCATCGCCTGGAAGCTTGGAACCGGCGCCTACTACAAGGCTGGCGGCAAGCCGTGGCAACTGGCGGATGTCCGTCCTGGCGTATGCTATGTTGGGCTTGTTTATAAGCGCAGCGAGTTGACGAGCGACAAGCGACACGCCTGTTGCGCCGCACAGATGTTCTTGTCGGATGGCGAGGGCGTTGTGTTTCGTGGGGCGCTCGGCCCCTGGTTTCAGACAGACACGAAACAGTTCCACCTCGATCAGGAGGCTGCCAAGTCTCTCATCGGTATGGTCATCGGCGAGTATAAGCGCCTACATGACACTGCGCCGCGCGAACTTTTCATACATGCCAAGTCCGCCTTCACTGATGCGGAATGGGCAGGGTTCAGCGCCGGTTGCGGCGAAGGCACCAACCTCGTGGGCGTCCAAATCGCTGAAGCGCGAGACGATCTGAAGCTGTTCCGCCCCGGCGATTATCCGGTGATCCGCGGTACCGCCCTTCAGGTGGGAGAGCGACACGCATTCTTATGGACTGCCGGCTATGCGCCACGGCTTGATACCTACATGGGGCCGGAAACACCGAATCCGATCTCAGTGAAGGTGTTGAGAGGGGAGTGCCCGATCGAAACGGTGTTGAGTGACGTGCTCGGGCTAACCAAGATCAACTTCAACTCGTGTCTTCACAACGACCGCCTGCCGGTGACGATCCGGTTTGCCAATGCGGTCGGCGATGTTCTCATCTCGGCCCCGATGGACAGCGAGCCGAAATTGCCTTTCAAATTCTACATTTGAGGGAACGCTGCCGGCGCTTCGAAGAGATGGCGTGCCGGAGAGGACAAAACTGAAGGATGTGCGTGAGGCGGCGGAATGGCTTGCAAACGCTGCCGGATTCCAACATGTTCATCATACGTTCTGGGGAGTCGCAGCAATGGCAAGAAAGTGCTTTTTCAGTTTTCACTACAAGCCGGACAACGCCCGGGCCAGCCAGGTCCGAAACATCGGCGTCATTGAGGGCAACCAGCCAGCCTCCGACAACGATTGGGAATCGGTGACAAAAGGCGGCGATGACGCGATCAAGAAATGGGTCGCGGCCCAGATGTCAGGCCGAACCTGCACCGTGGTCCTCATCGGTGCGGAAACAGCCAATCGAAAATGGATTAATCATGAGATCGTTAAATCCTGGGACGACGGTTTGGGCGTCGTCGGGATCAGGGTTCATGGTCTTAAGAATCTACAAGGGCTGACATCGACGGCCGGCGCGAACCCGTTTGACTTCATTGGTTTTGGAAATACCGGCAAGAAGCTCTCGTCCATCGTGAAGTGTTACGATCCTGGCGGCAGCACGAGCAAAGATCGCTACGACTGGATATCGACGCATCTCTCCAATGCGATCGAAGAGGCCGTAAAAATCAGAAACGCCAACTAGGCGCGCTCCGACAGCCAGAGCCGGCATAGATCGGGACGGAGGGATACGCCGCAGGATGAAAGCGGAAGCGTTCATCGAACAGTGGACTAAGAGCCTTGAGCTTGGGTCCGCCGGCGTCTTCATCGGCGCCGGTCTTTCGGTACGGGCCGGCTATCCGACCTGGCGGTCGCTGCTGGCCGACATCGCCACGGAACTCGGCCTAGACATCGAAGCCGAGCATGATCTGGCGGCGGTGGCGCAATACGCCCTGAACAAGGCTACCGGCAAGCGCCACGCCCTCACAAAACTGATCGTCGATCACTTTCCTCCGAAGGCGGACCCTCCCGAGCCCTTCCGCATCCTTGCCCGCCTGCCGCTCCGGCATGTCTGGACAACAAACTACGACAAGCTGGCGGAAACAGCGTGGGAGCAAGAAGGGAAGCGCCTGGACGTGAAATCACGAAATGACGACCTCGGCATCGATAAGCCGTGGGCGCATGCGGTCCTCTACAAGATGCACGGCTCGGTCGATCATGCGGCCGACGTCGTAATCGCGAAGGACGACTACGAACTCTATCGCCGTGAGCGGCCCGGCTTCCTTCAGGTTCTGACCGGCCAGCTTGTCACGAAACAGATTCTGTTCCTGGGCTTCAGCTTCACCGATCCGAACATCGCCCACCTGTTCGCCAGCATTCGCGAAGCCTTCAAGGACAACGGGCCGGAAGACTACGCCATCGTGCGGCGGCCGAAGAAGGGGTGGGGAGCCGGCGCGAAGAAGCGGCTCGAGACCGAAAAGATTCGGCACGCGCTATGGGTCCAGGATTTGAGGCGCTACGGCATCGCGTGCGTCGAGGTCGATGAATACGAAGAGATTGATGAAATCCTCCGCGCGGTCGAACTTCGCCTCGCGAGCCGGAGCGTCTTCGTATCTGGCAGCCTTCCAGAGGATGCGCCCGACGATCAGCGCCGCCGGATCGAAGATGTTGCCCGTCATGTGGGGCAGGTGATCGCCGAACGGCAGAAGCGCCTGATTTCCGGCTTTGGGCTGACGGTCGGCAGCGCCGCCATCGCCGGAGCGCTCGACGTGATTTTGAAGGAACCGGCACCCAATCTTGAAAAGAGCCTCCTTCTGCGGCCGTTTCCGCAAGCGGCTCCCGCCGGTCTGGACGTGGCGACGTTTCGGACGCGCTACCGCGAGGGCATGATCCAGCATGCGGGTGTCGCCGTCTTCATCGGGGGACTAAAGGTGGACGCCGGGAGCAGCGCGCTGGTGGCCGCAGATGGCGTCATCGAGGAATTTGAAACGGCTCAGCGCCTCGGGCGCATAGTTGTTCCTGTGGGCGCGACCGGCGGGGCGGCTGCCGAGATTTGGAAGCGGATGGACAAAGCGGGTGTGCTTCCCCGCGGGCTCAAGCGGGCGGACTTTGACGGACTGAACAACGCAGCCACGAGCGCGCAGGACATCGCGAAGATCGTTCACAAGGTCATCGAGACCGCCGACAAGCCGAAACCCCGCCGGACGACCTGAACGTTGCAAGCGGCCTCAATCCGCCGCGCTAGGATTTGCGCCGGCCGCCGTTCACGCCGTCCCGGTAGCGCGGGCTTGGGTCAGGAGCGGCCACTGGATCTCAGTTTTGTTCTGGAATGGTGAAATGGCGCACCCAACGGGATTCGAACCTGTGACCTCCACCTTCGGATGGTATGTCCTGCGTCATAGACTCACCTGAACCTTAGATTAGAATCTTGGGCGAAAATATCGGGGATCACGGGAGCATGTCGGCGACCGAAATTTTGTCGCTATGAGCCGCCCCGCAGCGGGTTGATCGTGCTGATCCCTGCAAAATACTTCTCATTGTCGGTGACGATCGTGCAGCCGTTAGATTCCGCAACGGCGGCGATGATCATGTCCAAGGCGCTGCGCGGGTGGCCAGCGGCTGTCCCATCGGCCATTAGTCTCGCCCAAACGAGACCTGCCTTCTCGTCGAAGGGGAGAACGCGCCCGGCGAAGAGAGCTGGTGGGCCTTCCGGCCCTACGAACCACGCTTCGAGCTGATCGCGCTTGCGGCCGGCAGGCTTCTCCAGCACGCCGCGCCGAATCTCGGCGATGGTGAGCGAGGCGATGAAAAGGTCTTCGTCGACCTGTTCGGCCATCCACGCCAGCAGCGATTCCGAGGGGGCGGTCTTGGTGACGTTGCTGATAATGCTGGTGTCGAGAAGATACCGGCTCACAAGTCAACCTTGCGACCTGGCTCATAGGGGCGGGCTGGCACGGCATCGGCGCCAACCAGAGGCGAGCGTCGGAGGGCTTCGAGGATGCCACCCTTTCGCGGCGGCTGACCGGCGATGCCTTGGCTGACGGCAGCGCGCAAGCGCTCGGCCTCCGGGCCGTTCTCGGCCAAGCGCTTCGCAAACGAGCGAATTAGCTCCCGATCGGAATCGCGCCCGAGAACCTCGAAGCGCGCCATGCCGCGTTCAACCAAGCGGTTCCGGTAGTTCTTGATGGCGCGCCTCTGAGACGTGTCGCTCATGATTGACCTCCGCGATATTACCAGTAATATATCCAGTCACAGGCCGGACGGCAAGATGGCCTGGAGCAAGGGCTCGTTCCGGGAAGGAAGCGATGATGGCTGATGCCGTCGAACACCGCACGCGACCGCATCACCCAGCCGCCGATTGTAGGTATTTGCGCTTCGCCACGACGCGCCAGGGTTCGCCAGCGGAGCCGATCGCGACCGGGAGTGGCCGATATTTCACTGCATGTTTCTCGCGTAACAAACTGAAACTGTTCAATGTTGTGTGGTTAGATGCAACAATGACGGCATGTCTGCCAACGTGGTTCAATTCCCAGCGTCGCAGGGCGACGCCGACCTTTACGACTACGTCCGCCCAATCCGGTCGGCGCTGCCGGAGCCGCAGTCACGCGCTCGGAACGGGGGCGAGCACCAGGCGAGCCTCAAAATCTCTGATGACTGGCCCGATCACGTGCCGGTCACTGAGGGAGAGCTGGACCTTTTCGAAGTCCATTTCGGTCCGCTCCTCGACGAGCTGCTGGGCTCGAAAAACTGAATTTGTAAAGGGAGGTCCCGCATGAATGCCAAAGCGACCCCCGCCTTGGCATCGCCGGGGCGTGCCGCTCTCTATCTGCGTGTTTCGACTGGCCGGCAGGCCGAACACGATCTTTCGATTCCAGACCAGCGCCGTCAACTTCAAGCCTATTGCCAAGCGAAAGGCATCGCCGTGGTCGCCGAGTTTGTCGAGCCGGGTGCATCGGCGACAGACGACCGGCGACCTGAGTTTCAGCGGATGATGGACGCCGGAGCACAAAAGCCCGCGCCGTTCGACTTCATCATCGTGCATTCCTTCTCGCGCTTCTTTCGCGATCAGTTTCAGCTCGAATTCTATGTCCGGCGACTGGCGAAGAACGGTATCCGCCTCACGTCCATCACGCAGGATCTCGGCGATGATCCGATGAGCGTGATGATGCGTCAGATCATGGCATTGTTCGATGAATATCAGTCGAAAGAGAATGCCAAGCACACGCTCCGGGCCATGCGGGAGAACGCCCGTCAGGGCTATTGGAACGGCTCGCGGCCGCCCTTCGGCTACAAAATCGTAGCGGCCGAGCAACGAGGCGCGAGGACCAAAAAGAAGATCGAGCCTGATCCGGCCCAGGTTGAGACGGTCCAGCTTATGTTCCGGCTCGCACGGATCGGCACTGACGACGGTCCAATGGGATCGCGCCAGATCGCCGATTACCTGAACATGCGTGGTATCCGGACGCAGACCGGCGGGCGCTGGGGCGTCGGGGCGGTGCACCAAATCCTGACCAGGGAGACCTACATCGGCCGCCATCGCTTCAACGTCTCGGGGAAGCGTAAAGGAGAGCAGAAGTCCGAAGACGAAATCGTCGACGTGACGGTCGAGCCGATCATCGACGAGGAGGAGTTCGCTGTGGTGCAGGCGGTGATGCGCTCTCGCAGCCCGCAACTGAAGGCCCCGCGGTTCGTGACGGCCGGGACGCTCCTCGGTGGCGTGTGCTTCTGTGCCGACTGCGGGGGAGCGATGACGCTCCGTACCTCCGGCAAGGGCAACCAATACCGCTACTACACCTGCTGCACGACGGCACGGCAGGGGAAGACGGCGTGCCGCGGCCGCACGATCCCGATGGACGAGCTGGATACGATTGTTGTGTCGCATCTGGAGGAGCGACTCCTTGCGCCCGAGCGGCTTGAGGAGCTGCTCGCCGGCCTGCTTAAGCGCAGGGAGGAACACGCCGGACGCCTGAAGGGGCGGATCGCCGAGCTGAGGAAGCAGGCTGCGGACGCGGAAGCCAAGCTGACTCGGCTGTATGAGGCCATTGAGAATGGTCTCGCTGAAATGGACGATTCCAACCTCAAGGGACGGATTGTCGAGTTGAAGCGGATCCGTGATTCGGCGCGGGCCGATGCGGACCGGGCCGAAAACAGGGGAGAGGGCGACGACAATCGAGTGACGCCGGAGCTGCTGCGTCGGTTCGGCATCGAGGCTCGTAAGAAGATCAGGGATCGAGAGGGCGGTTTCCGGCGCCATCATCTCCAGGCGCTAGTTCAGCGGGTGGAGGTCGGAGCCGACGAAATTCGGATCAGGGGATCGAAGCCAAGGCTCCTCCAGACGCTTGTGGCGTCTGGAGGAAACTATGGAGTGGAAACTGCGGCGCACGGCGTTCGCAGTTTCGTTCCGAATTGGCTCCCCGGGCCGGATTCGAACCAGCGACCAACCGGTTAACAGCCGGTTGCTCTACCACTGAGCTACCAGGGAACAGAGCCGCAATTAAGCTTGCGATGCGGGAGCGTATAACAAAGCCTTCGCG